>Ga0315295_10000014_pt1 | contig 188118 bp, 216 predicted proteins | sample YL17G14_0_MG_FD_204453 | JGI IMG/M metagenome (GOLD analysis project Ga0315295, IMG submission 204453) | Sediment microbial communities from Yellowstone Lake, YNP, Wyoming, USA - YL17G14_0 | ecosystem: Environmental > Aquatic > Freshwater > Lake > Sediment | place: USA: Wyoming | collected...
AAAGCAGGGACTACTCGCTGCCGGAGGACAAGGCGCCGCTGACCGCGTTGGCCCTCGACTTCTGCCACTGGTATGCCTACTACCTGAAGCTGCCCCCGGCCAAGCTGCTGGAGGAGCTGAAGGGCGCCGTGCGGGTGTCGCCGCCGGCCGGCGACTGCATGGTCAGGCTCGTCAATGTCCTGATCCGGGTGGGGAAGATGCGCATCAGGCACGAACCCATCCTGACCAGGATGAAGAACGGCGACACCCCGACGGGCCGGCTGACGTCGCTGTTCGTGGACGACGCCGAGGGGCTGGTGTACGTCCCCATCCCGGGGCTGGCCTATGCCATGCACGTCTGCGGCCACCCGTTCGTGTCCCCCTTCCGGGTCACCGAGGACCTGGCCGACAGGGGCCTCCTGAGGCATTCCGACCTGTGCCCGGAGGGCTGGATGGTCGAGAAGACCTACTGGGACAGGGCCTGTTCGGGCGCCTAAAATACCCGCGTTTTTGCGTTATTATACTGTGGGATGATCCTAGCAGTTCCATTGAGACTCGTTCTTCCAGGCGAGCGGTCTTCTGTGAGAGGGAGGGGCCGATGCTGTAGACGCGGCACAACCGAATAAGGGACGGGTCGAGCGCTTGCCGCTCCCCGTCCCTGGCGCACACCCACGGACCGCGGCCCGGCGATCCGATGCCCTTTTTTATAGCTGTCGGAAGGAGGAAGATGTGAGCATGCACGACCCGCTCGACGTGAAAGTCGATTGCAAGTGCGACGATTGCGGCATGCGGGTGCCGCCGGACGACCTGAAGCCCATACACGACCTGTTCGACAGGCTCAGTGCCGGCGGGGTCGTTCCCGCCGGGGAATGCCCGAACTGCGGCGCCCTTTGTTACCCGATGAGCGAGGCGGAACTGTCCGCGGACCGCTTCCTTCAGATCGCGCGCAACAAGACGGGTGCCAAGAAGGACGACGACCTTTGCATGACCTTCGACGAGCTGGTGCACGATTTGGCGTCGAAGCAGGCTTCAAACGTCAACAACGGCGGCGCGCGCGCCCAGGCGCTGTTCATCATCGAACAGTGCGGGCTGAACGGCGCGCTGGGCCTCCTGCCGAAGCGGCGGAGGTAGAGAAGGAGGAAAGCAGTGGAGCAGAAAGCTCTCGAGCAGAGGGACACGACGGTGACCGTCGAGCGGTTCAACCCGTCGGAGCGGGAGGCCATCGTCGGCCTCCTGAACGCGCTCGGCATCAGGAACTGGAGCGGTTCGGCCGAGACGATATCCGGCAGGGGGAACATGGTCCTGCTGAACAACACGCCCGACGGTTTCAACCCGTACGAGCTGATCGCCACCATCTGGCGGATCAACCGCGGCTGGTGCGCGGCCAGGTTCGTGATACACAAGCCGGACGGAACCCCGGAGTCGTTCTTCCTGACCCACGGCGAGTTCGACAAGCTGGTCATCGGCAGGCAGCCCGACACCCGCCTGCCGGTCACGACCCGCCTGGGCACGCCGGACATCCCTTGCGGCCGGGCGGTTCCCGTCAGGGCCCCGGCAGGCTCGACGCCCGTTTCGGCGGAAGCGCCCTGCCCGGCGGCGGCTCCCGCCCCGCAACCGGTGGCGGCCTCGAACGGCTCGGTTGACAAGGTGCCGGAGTTCGACGCCGCGGTGAAGGTGACCAGAACGTGGGAGTTCACGGCGCGCGTGCGGGCCTCCGGCGTGACGGAGGCGATCAAGAAGATCGCCGACATGGTAGACAATGGCGACATCAACGTACTGGACGACACGAATATCGCCGAGGGCGACTTCAAGACCGAAGTGGTCAGCCTCGCGCCGGCTACGAGCGGCGCGGAGTTGGAGAGCGATCGGCTCGACCTCAGGTCGCTCGACGACGACTGGGACGAATCCACCTACGAAGACGAAGACGAAGACGCAGAGGATCGCGGTTCGGACGCGGTCCGGGAGATAGTCGGAACCTGACCGAACGCCGGGGCGCGGCGCGTTGCCGCGCCCCGGTTTTAGAGGGAGCGAGAAATGCCGAAGACCGAGGCGAAAAGGAAAATCGACAAAATGCGCGCCGCGCTGCGGGATTTCACCGGCGCGATCGAGGCGACGGGCGGGGTCACGGCCAGCCCCGAGGACGAGGGCTATACGGTCCCCGTCGCGGACGAGGACTGGATCGACCTGGGCGAGGCGTACTTGAAGGCGTGCGAGGCCCTCGGCAAGAAGCCCAAGACCGCCGCCCGAGGCGGGAGTTGGAGCTGAGACGGAGGAGGCGTGACATGCCGAAAGCCAGGATAAGCAGGGATTGCCGCGCGAACTGGCTGAACGACGCGATCCAGTTCCCGCGGCTCATCTCGGAGCTCCAGGCGGCCGGGGCGTTCACTGAAGAGGTGATGGCCGCGCTGCGGGCCAGCATGGACCTGTCGGACGGCGAGATCATGGAGATCGTCGCCAGGGCTGACAAGAAGTTTGAGGACGCTAAAGCGAAAGTCATCGACGCTCTTCTGCCCTGAAGCGGCTCATTCGGCGATCGGATGCGGCGGCCGCGAAAGGACGACCTCGGAGGCCGTGAGCTTGAAGCCGCCGACGGCCGACAGGTCCGGGTAGCGCTGCTCGGCGTGCCAGAGCGCCTGGCAGGCGTAGTTGAGCGCGTGCGCGAAGTCGTCGCGCATCTTGGGCTGCCGGCGGATCAGGTAGACGTCCGTGCCGGCGGGCAGCTCGTGCTTGTCCTCTATGAGTGCCAGCAGGTCGTGCGTCACGTCCTTGGACGACTCGTATTCCGGCAGGAGTATCTGCTTGGTCTTCAGGCTGATGGACATGAGCGCCAGCGAGCGCGCCTTGTCCAGCGAGTGGTAGCCCCTCAGCCCGCCCACCGTGGCGGACGGCTTGTTGTACGTCACGAGGTCGCGCGTCGGCATGTGCGTGTAGCAGAAGCCGATGGTCCGGTCGACGGGGAGGCCCGCCTGGATCATGATGGTCTCGCGCGCGGAGCCGCTGCCGCCGAAGTCGTGGGCGAACCAGTGCGCCCCGATGGCGTTGAAGAACCGCAGCAGCTCCCTCGCCTCCTCCAGGTGGGACAGGCCGGCATGGAACCGGAACGCGAAGCGGCACTCGCACCGGCCCAGGACGGAGTTGTAGCCGACCATGGCGATGGCGGTGTAGCTGATCTCGTCGAGCCCGCCGCCGCCCCAGTCCACGCCTATCGCGCGCAGGGGGTACTTGCGCAGCTCGTTCGCGGCATCGACCAGCTTGTTGACGTTCAGCTTCGACGCGTTCCGAATATCGGTCACCGTGATCAGCTTCACCGACGTGTCGGCACTTTCGCCATGCACCTCATTGATGACCTTCTGCTCCGTGTAACCCGGACTTCTTCCCTCGATCTTGTCGAGCAGCTCACCCCATTTCCTTTCATCCTCGTAATGGAGCGGCATTATCGCCTGCGGTACGTGCCTGCCGTGGAAATCCGGATGCTCCTGGCCCAGAAAATGCTTCCAATGACCTGTTCTCGGATTCAGCGGCTTGCCGCATTTCCTGCATACTAGCGTCTTCCTGCCGATCATCTTCGCCAGGTCTTCCTTCAGCGTTGGCGTGTTCCAATAACCGCAATCGCAAAGGATCACCCACTCGGCCTGCGAACTCTTCTCCCATAACGCTTCCATCCCGTTGTCGAGCGTCTTCGGCGTGCCGCTGTAGAGCGTCAACCCCAATTCGGAATGGCTCATGCACTCGTTGATCACCGGGAGGAAGTCGTAATCGATGTCCTGGATTTCATCCAGCCCTATCCTATCGGTCGAATAACCCCTTACCCTGTCGACGTCCAATAGCGCATAGCTGAAGAAGATTACCGAGTTGTTCTTGAACGACCGCTGCAGCACGCGGCGGTCGCATGACTTGTCCACGACGACGTCCCTGATGAGGGCCTGGTAGATCAGGGGCCGGACGTAGTTGTTGGACAGGCGTGTCACCTGGTCGCGCCTCGGGGTGACGATCAAGGTGCGCAGGAACGGGTGCACTATCGACGAGATCACCGCGGCGGCGGACAGGCTGGTCGATTTCGAGACCTGCCGCCCGCACTTCCACAGCGATCTCTTCGGCATCATCCGTTTGAACATCGGCGCCATGGGAAAGTGGCGTTCCAGGGTATACGGCTTGCCCTGGAGCGTGAACAGGTTGAGGAACGGGAGGAAGGTCTCCGGGTCGGCGTCTATGGCCGCCCGGATCCGTTCGATCAGCTTGTCGACGTCGATGGCGGTAGGAACCTGTTCCTGCGCCGGGAGCTCGTCCTGCTCGGCCTCGGCCGAGTCGGACAACCCGGAGGAACCAGACATGCCGTCGTTAATGCTGCTCGTCCGGTACATGATCCACGCAGTAGTGGCCGCGCTGTCTGCCCTGTCGGCCGTCCTGCCCAGCCTCGCTGCGGCAGGTTCGATACTGGCGGGCCTGGCGTGCCGCCTGGTGCTCGTGGCAACTGTTTAGTTGCGCCAGTACCCTTCGTGGACCATAATGCTTGCGGCGGGGGCCGACGTCAAGCCCCCGCCGCAGGCATGAATCCGGGCGGGAACGGCATGCGGCGGAGCTCGATGGAATTCCTTCAGCGGCAGCGGCTGGTGCCGGCAAGGCGCCATACGCCGCTCTACGGCAAGAACACCATTCACAGCCACACCCGGCCGGTATGGGCGCTGCCCGAGCTGCTGCCGGCCGACCATCCGCAAGGCAGGGTCCTGACGCAGAAGGAGCGCGACCGCGTTCCCTATGTCGGCGAGGAATGCTGCCGGGCGCGCAAGTAGTCCCCGATCGACTTTCCAAGGCGTTGGAAACGCAAGGAGGGCCCGTGTCTGACGAGGTCAGGAAGACGGAACTGTTGCAGAAGCTGGTGAGGCACGCCGACGCGCTTGACAGCCTGCGGGCGGCCGCCAATAACGATATTCATGAAGCGCGGGCGCTGCTTGCCAATCGCAGGGACGACGAGGATGCCGGCGCGGTGCGGTTCGCCGAGGTGGCATGGACGGTGGCGGACGTGCTGCAGGTGCGGCCGAACCTGTCGTACGAACAGGCAGAGCAGTGGCTGAACAAGAACGAGAAGTACATCCGCGACAGGGTGACGGAGCTTGGCTGGGACGTCATCAAGGACCTTCTGGCGTTCGGCGGTATCAAGAAGGGGTAAGCGCATGAGATTCGTGGTCATCAGCTTCAACGCCGACGAGCCCGAATGGGCCGCCGACTTCGTCGAGGAGGAGGACGAGGAGCGGGCCATGTCGTTCGTCGAGAAGCGGCGCGCCAGCTATACGGCCGTGTGCGCCCTGTCGCCGGAGTGGCTGCGCGAGAAGCGCGTCGAACTGGAAGTCATGAGCGATCAGGAGGTCAGGGAAGCGATGGAGGACATCCCCTCGGCGTAGGGGAGAGGCATGAAGGATAGGGCACGAACAAGGAGGAAAGATGACAACAACCGAGCTGCTGCTCGCGGCGCCGATGGCCGTGCTGGCCAATTGGCAGGTCCTCGAGATCTGGCGGCACGGCTCGCTGTTCACCGGGATCCGCGCACGGCTGGAGGCCCGCGGCGGCATCGTCGCTGAGCTTCTCCTGTGCACGTTCTGCCTGTCCAACTGGACCGCGGCGACCCTCGCGGCGCTCATCCTGTGCCGGCGTTTCGGCGCAAGCTGGGACGCGCTGATGTGGTGGCCCGTGCTGACGCTCGCGATAGCGCGGGCATCCAACGTGCTGAACGACCTCACGCATTCAGCATGCAGGACGCCGAGGCTGGAGGACGACATACGGCGCATGGACAAGGTCGGCGATGGGGGCGATCTCAGGTTAGTTTCCGGGCGAGGAGGGGCGCATGCCGAACGAGAAGAAACCTGACGAGGCCCCGCCGCGCAAGCCGCGGTTCGACGAGGAGATCCTTGCGGGCGCGCAGGCGCTGGCCGAGGCGCTGCTGCGCCGGCGGCCGGAGGTGAGGTCGGTGATGGTCGTGGTGGATTGGGACCTGAAGGGAGCCGACCTGCCGAACGCGACGCTGTGCAGCAAGCTGGCGGTCGACGCCGGCGTCTGCGGCAGCATGCTCGAGGCGATGGCCGTGGCGACCCATCAACTCATTCTGGAGACGGCGAGACAATCCGGGAGGAAGGATGCTCTGGACGGAGCTGGAACTCAGCGCGTGGACGCCGGAAGGCGAACCGCCAGCGAAGATAAAGCTGGGGGCCCCCCTGGCGCGCGGGATGGAAACGTGGACGTTCGTTGAAGAGAACGCCGTGATGGCGGAAATGGGCAGGAGCATTCGCGCCAAGGCCGTCGGGGGTGTGCTGCGCGACAAGTTCTACGTCCTGCTGGACGCGTGCGGCGGCGACGCGGAAGCCTTCGGCAGCGCGCTGCGCAACTGCATAGCCATCGGCTTTCAGAGCTCCACCGGGCAGCAGGGCCACTATCTGCCGCTGCGGTACGCCTTCGTGATGGCCAAGATGTACGACAGGACCCATAATCCGCTTCCCGGCCTGGCGGGCCGGTGGTTCCTCGTCATCAACGGGGAGGTCCATCGGCCGGTCGTGGAACCGTGCGCCGTCTGCGCCAAGTTCGAGGACAGCCGGATCGGCACGTGCCGTCCGATGACTCCCACGTGCTCGCAGAACGTGTTCCGTCCGGGCGAGCCGATAACGGGATGGTTCGACGCGCACGAGCCGGACCGGGCGAACCTGATGGAGACGTTCAGGCCGTCGTTCCGGCCGGCAAACCGGCTGTTCGCCAGGGGGGAGCCGGGCAAGCTGCTGACGGCGCACAGCCTCAGTACGGACAAGGAAGAATGCGACGAAGCCCGCAAGGTGCGGTCGGCACGGGCGCGCGTCGGCGCCGTGACGGCGACGTTCAAGCGCAAGGAATGCGCCCGCTGCGTCTTCTACCGCGCCGCCGACAGCGAGCACGCCGCGGTCCTTCTGTGCAGGGGGCGAAGCTGGTCAGGGGGCGCCTGCGGCGGCCCGTTCGTCGCAGCGGATCTGCGCGCCACGGCAAGGCACGTCCTTCGCCCGTGGATGTTGCACGCCTACGCCTGCGCCGGCGAGCTGCCGGACTCCGAGCCGTGGCGGAAACTCTGCAGGGACGACGTCCGGCACCGGACTTGGGACGTCTACGTCGTCGGTCCGGTCTACGGCGAGCCTCCCCAGGTGGCGATAGGCGCCAAGTACCTGACGGGCAGCTGGACCAAGCAGTATCTGATGCCCTACAAAGAATTCTGCAAGTCGTTGGGCGTGGCGCCCAACTCCAAGCGGTTCAAGGCCGACGCGCTGTCGACGGTCGAGCAGATGTTGATCGTCGCCACGATGACCCATCCCTGCCTGAAGACCCGCATTTCGTCGTACAGTGGCAGGCGGTGGGCCAGGCACTTCGGCACGGTCCGCGACGCGAACAAGCCCGTCAAGCTGCTGTTCGCCACGCCGACGGGTAGAGTGCGCACTGAGGAGATCGCCGACGTCACGGACCTGTTCCGACTGGGTTTCCTGGAGCCTTGCGACATCTTCATGACGGCGCGGCGGAGGGCCGTGTCGGCGCGCATAGCGAAGAAGTATCAGGCGTTGTACGCAGCGGCGGAAAACGAGCCGCACGAGATCAACCAGGAGGACGCATGAAAGCGGTTGACAAATTCGGTTATTCGGGACCGGCGGCCAAGCGGGCCGCCAACGCGGCGGAGGAGCTCGCCAAGCACCCCGCCGCGGACTTGACACGGACGCAGAAAGCCATCTGGTCGATCTTCCTGAAGTCGCTCGCCAAGGCGCTGCGGAAGAACCACGACTACGGCGACAGCTTCTATCAGTCGCCGCCGCTCGCACCGGAGATAAGCTCACAGGAGGCCATCTTGGTGCGCATGGGCGACAAGATCAAGCGGATACAGACGCTGGGACAGCTTCGGGCGCTGGTGGCCGACGAAAGCCTGAACGACACGATCGAGGACCTGGGCGTCTACTGCTTCCTGTACCTGATCGTCGGCGAGTTGCTGGCCGAGAACTGCCCGAAGCCGCCCAAGCCGGGTAAGTGAGTGGCAAAATGCGACAGCCGATCCAGTGGCGGCTGGTCAGGCCGCACGCGGAGCCCTATTTCGACCGCTTGCTGGCCGCTTTGAGGGAAAGCCGGGCCATGAGGCTCGACCTGCCCTCTGGAAGGCACGCCCGGAGGCCGCGGAGGGCCCTGCAACGATGTTTTCGGGCCTGGGTGGCGTCCAAGTACCCCCCGGGCATTTCAGGGGCTTGGCGGGCCTCCAATTGCGTGCCGGCGGCCGGGGAATGGGCGCTTGACGCCATACAGCCCGGCAGGGCCGGCAGGCCTTGCGAACTGATCTATTGCCCATGGTGCTGGATACGCCAAAGCCGAAGGCTGGAACGCATGATGATAGAGAACCCTACGGCTGTACATGCGCTGTACTGGGATAGGCCCAGTCGGCGGGTGCGCGGGGCCGGGCTAGGAGAGCTGGTGGACGTAACGGCCATAGAGACCGAGGACAACCTCTTGGGGGTTCCCCTGGCGCTGGCGCGGGCGACGTTCGACGATTTCATGCGGCGCTGCCGCGACGCCGTCCGGCACGGACTGAGAGTCAAGCAGGGCGTGGCCGTTGCCACCGGCTGCCGCGACTTTCAGCGAGCCGTGAGGTTCACCAGTCTAGTTACCCGGTCGACCGGTGACGTCAGGCTCAGGACGAGCTACGTCTATCCTGCCGGCAGCCCGGCGAACAGCGAGCCGCCGATAAGCCTGGTCGGCGAGACCGCCTCTGGGACGCTGATGATGACCCGGCGCAAGGAGCTTAATCTGCCTGAGGCGATCATGATGGCCCTGCCGTTTCCCGGGCACGTGTTCGATATGGACCCGGCGGTTGTCGATTGCCTAGTCCGGCTGTCTAAGGGCAAGAGGAGCTACGGACTGATCGGTTTTGGAAAATTAGGTAATTATGAGTCCGTGCACGTAGGGCAAAACGATGATATAGATCGTCATAACCCCAAACGCCCTCTCTCTCTTTAGAGAGAGAGTTAACGCACAATTATATGACCGTTAACTCTCTCTCTTACAGAGAGAGAGAGAGGGAGGAACAGCTTAATGGGTTCCCCAGACCAAAGGAGGAGCACTAGCGTGTTGGCATTTGTCTCAGATACCCACTTGCGTTACTGCCTCTTCAAGTATCTTCCTGATCTTCACGGAGACAGCGTCGACAGCCTGCATTTCATCGTCGAGACGATACTGGCCCGGAAGGCCTCCGTGGTCCTGTTCGGCGGAGACGTCTTCGACGGCGGGAATCCGGATCCGGATGTAGTCCAGATCTTCCTCGACGAGATGCGCCTGCTTGAGACTGCCGGGATCAAGTGTCTGTCTATCCAGGGGCAACATGACAAGCTCGGCGGGCAGCCCTGGTACAATCTGGACAGGCACGTCTGGGACCTGGCGGCCATGACCGGCGACCTGACCGGCGGGAAACTTTCCAAGCCTTTGGAAACCCCGCCCTTCGTGGTCGCGGGCTTCAACGCCTGCGGCCCGAGCGAGTTAAGGACGAGGTTGGAGGTCCTGGATCCTTCCGTCAACGTCCTGGTCCTCCATCAGACGCTGAAGGGCTCCATGCCGGAGATAGTCGGCAAGGAGAACTGGGATCTCGACCCCGCTTGGGTCAAGCCGTCGGTGCGGCTGGTCCTGCTGGGCCACGTCCACAAGCCCTACGAGGCCGTCGTCGGTCAGACCAAGTATGTCTACGGCGGCAGCACGGTGCTGTGCGCCATCGACGAGCCGCCGGCCAAGTCGTTCCTGCTCGTGCATGACGACTTCAAATTGGAACATGTCCCGATTCCGACCCGGCCGCTGCTGGCCGTCCGGGTGGAGGCGCCGGAACAGCTCGCGACGGTGGTGGACGCCGTCAAGGCGGCCGCGCCGGGGACGCTGGTGGTCGTGCGGTTCAGCCCCGCCGTGCCGGACGTTGAGGCGCGGCTGCGGGGGGCCAACGACAAGTGCGCGTTCACGTTCAGGCTGACCGTGCCGGAGGCCGCCGAGGCCCGGACGGTCCTCGCTTCCGCCGCCGCGTCCCTCGAGAGCTGCCTCGGCCAGCTCGTGGACAGGGCAAAGGAGCCGGAGCTGTACGGCCTGCTCCTGGCGGCGCTGAACGCGCAGAACCCGAAGGAGGCATTGGCCGGGTTCAAGAAGCGGTTCCTGGAGCCGCAGAAGGAGGCCGTGTGATCGTCGAGATCGAGGGGCGCCGGTACAGGATCTGGTGGAAGCACGTGACGTCCCCCGCGCCGACCGACTCTGTGTTCGGTCAATGCCGCGGATACACGCAGTGCTTCGTTGTTGACGAGGCGGACGTGAAACCCGGCGAGCGGCTTTGCGACACGACAGAGCGCGACAAGGTCGCCGCGGGGGCGGCCGTCTGTTCGATGCGGGAACGGAACTTCAGCAAGGAGACGGGCCGGCAGGTCAGCCTCGCGAGGGCGGTGAAGCGGCAGTGGCCGTACAGCAAGGAGATCAGGAGGGAGATATGGCTCGCTTACTTGCACAGGACCGTGAGCGCGACGGCGGCAAGCCTAAGCCCGGCGTCGTCGCAACCAAGACAGCCTACGGCTTCGTCGTAATCGACAGCGGCCAGAAGTTCGTCAGGACCGAGATCCTGCCGGGCGGGAAGACGCGCACGAAAGAGATCAAGATCGAGGGCGTGTCGCCGGAGACCCACCCGGCCCTCGCCGCTGCGTACGTGAAGGACGGTTGCTACGACGTGGACATGCAGGCCGGCGTCTGCCGGTTTCACGGGAGGAAAACTGGGGCCCAGCTGGCGCGTCTGCTGCGGAGCGCCGGCCTTGGCGGCGAGGCGAAGGGCCTGCTGAGGCACGCCCGCGCGGCGAAGGCCGGCTGCGCGCCGCACTTCTACTGACGGAGGGCGCATGGACATTGAGGAGATCTCCGACGAGGAAGTGTCGTCGGTAAGGCAGTACGAGTGTGTGCTGGGCCTGCGTCTCGGTGAGCTGTGGGCCGTCACGGTCCGCGTGACGGTGCCGCACACCCGGCTCTGCGGCCAGGACGCGGACAGCCTGGACGAGTTCTACTACGAGGAGGACGTCGAGTTCGACGACGATGAGGACGACGAGCTGACGCCGGACCAGAAGCGGGTGGCGCTCAAGATGATCTGCCGGCACATGAACGCGGCCGGCATCGACTGCCGGAAGAAGCCGAAGACGCGCCGGCGGAAAGGAAGCTGATGAGCGATCGATGCTACATGGAGGTGAACTGCCGGGCTCGGGACGCCAAGAGATTCGAGGAGCTGGGATTCCACGAGGCGGACTCGAAGGCTGGCATCTGCAACATGTGCGACGAGGAAGCGGATCGCGCCCATTGCGGCGACATGCCGGAGGACATTCCCTACTACGGCAGCAGCGGCGAAGGAGACAGCTACGGGCGAAACGTGTTCGCCTGCGACGGAAAGACGTGGTGCGAGGTGGACTGTGTGCACAGTGGCGATGTATGCGTGCGGGTGGACGCCCAAGGCGGCGTGTCCGCTCGCGACCTCAAGGACGTTAAGGAATACCTGAAAGTGCTGGCTGCGGCCAAGAAGGCGATGGGCATGAAGAAGAACTTCCGCTGGAGCAGCTAGGCTTGGAGCTTCCCTGGCGGAAGCCGAAGCCCTGCGCTTAGGGATGGGAGGACGGATGTACGTCGAGAAGGTGACGCTCAACAACTTCTGCCAGCACGAGAAGCTGGAGGCGACGTTCGGGCCCGGGGTCATCGGAATCATCGGGCCCAACGGCGCCGGCAAGTCCAACCTGATCCACGGGCTGCTGTTCGGCTTTACCGGCTACACGAACGGCAAGAAGGCCGACGAGATCGCGCACGGCGCCGACGACGGCACCGCCGAGGTCGAGTTCATGGCCGGCGGGACGAAGGGCGTCATCAAGCGGGCGCTCAAGACCTCCCGCTGCCTGCTGAGGATCGGCGAGGCCAGGTTCGGGAGCGCCACCGAGGTCGACAGGGCCATGGAGCCGGTCATCGGCGACGCGGCCGTCCTGATGAACCTCATCTTCGCGCGGCAGGGCGCCATAGAGGGCGTCCTGTTCCTGCGCCCCTCCGACAGGGCCAGGCAGTTCCAGGCCCTGTTCGGCACGCAGAACGCCGAGCTGATCCGGCAGCTGTTCTACGATGAGCTGAGCGCGATACCGGCGGCGCCGAACGAGGCGGTCATCAAGGAGCTGGAGGACGACAAGGCGAACGTGGCGGCCAGCCTCCTGGAGAAGGAGCGCGAGCTGCCCGCCGCCGCGGCCGGCAGGCTGGGCGCCGACGAGCAGGCGTCGTTCAACCGCGTCATACGCGCCCACGACGAGCAGGCGGCCAACGAGGCTGCCTATGCCGCCGCTAAGCTGGAGCGCGACACATTGGGAGCGCGGCTTCGCGAGACCCGGCACTTGGCAAAGGAATATGGCGACACGGTCGACAGCATCAATGCGGCGATAGCCTCGCTCCAGCCCGTGGCGGAGCGCGCGTCGGCGGAACTGGCCGCCGCGGGCGCCGCGGTCGAGCACAACGCCAGGCTGGCCGGGCTGCGGGCCGACAAGGCGCGCTGGGACGAGGTGCGCAGGGCGCCGGAGCCCGTCTGCCCCGGCGCCCTGAACAACGTCCCGATGCTGAAAGCCAAGCTCGAGATAGCGCGCGTGGAGTGCGTGACCAGCCGGCGGGTAGTGGAGGCCGGGAAGCAGCACAAGGGCGGCAAGTGCCCGACCTGCAACCAGCCGCTGACCGCCGAGCATGTGGCCGAGCACGCCGCGCGCAGGGCGAAATGGGAGCCCGAACTGGTTCAGCTGGAGAGCATCGTCGCCGGATACGAGGCCCTGGCCGTCGAGCACGCCGCGGACAAGCAGACGTGGGACGCGGGACAGCGGACCGCCGGGACGGAACTGGCGCGCATCGAGAAGGCGCTGCAGGACGCCGGGCCGGACAGGCCGGTGCCCAGCGGCGCGCGCAAGGCCGAGATGGAGAAGCTGGTCGGCGATTACGGTCTGAACAAAACCCGGCTGCATGCGGCATCCACGAACCTGGCTGCTGCACAGGCGACAGCTACCCAACTGCAGCTTGGATGGGACGCGGTCGTCAAGCGCGTCGAGGACTGCGAGCAGCGGCTGCCGAAGCGCCCGGTCACGAAGGACGAACGCGACGTGGCCGCGAAGCTGATCGAGGGCCACACGGAGGCCATGATGAGGTTCGCCACGGTGAGCGCCCAGATGCAGTCGCTCACCGAGCGGCAGGCGGAGCTGGGCCGCCGCATAGAGGCCGCGAAGGCCCTGGCCGGCCGGTACGAGCGGCTGAAGGCGTGGCGGCAGCTGCTGGAGCGCGGCAGGCTCATCCTGCACCGCGACCAGCTGCCGAACCTGGTGGCGCGGTCGTACCTGGTCGCGCTGAATGCCCAACTGGCCCGGTATCTGGAGATGTTCGACTCGCCGTTCGGGGCCAGGGTCCTGGACGACCTGTCGATCGAATGCCGGTTCGTCGACAAGCTCATGCCGGCGGAGCGGCTCAGCGGCGGCGAGAAGGTGGTCCTCGGGATCGCCTTCAGGTTCGTCGTCTACGCCCTGTTCGCGTCGGACCTCGGCATGCTAGTCCTGGACGAGCCGACCGTGTTTCTCGACGACGGCAGGATAGACAGCCTGTGCGCGGTCCTGGAAAAGGTGAGGGGATACTCGCGCCAGGCCGGCCTTCAGGTTATCCTTATCACGCACGAGGATCGCCTGGCGGCGGTCTGCGACCGCGTGATTCGGCTGGGATAGGAGAATCGATGGCGAAAAGGAGAGGATCGATGAGAACGAAGCTGTGCTTGGCCGCGTCCGCGGCGCTTCTCTGCCTGTGCGGATGCGACTCGTGGGTGTCGGGCGCGGGCGTGGTCTATACCATGCCCGACGATGAGGGCAGCGTGTCGGCGAACGTCCAGTTCGGCCACGTGACCAAGGTCCTCACTATCTCGGCTGAGGCGCTGGCGGAGGCCCCCGTGGCGACGTCGCAAAAGCCGGCCCCCGGGTCGAAGGCGATCAATACCAAGGAACTCGCCGAGAAGGCGGTCGCCGCCGCGAAGACCAGGCGGATGAAGAAGATGGCGGCCCCCGCTCCGGCGACTGACCCGGCCAAGTGAGCGCCGACCATTGGAAGTCGTAGCCAGGCTGCGGTTCGTGACGGCATGCCTCGGCGGCGTCCGCAAGGAAGAAAAGGACCTGATGCTCCGGGATCCCGGGGGTCAGGTCATTTTTCTCCAAAGCTGGTGGACAGCCTCCTTCCGGCAGGCCGCCCAGGGCCTCAACCGGCATTTCAGGGAGGCGCCGAGGATACTCGCAGTGCCGACGGTCGATGGGCCGCTCGGCACGTTCAGAAGGCACTACTCGAAGGACGGATTCAAGGACCACGAGGCGTACCCGCCTAACGCGCAAGTGACCGTGCGGTTCTGCCTGCCCGTCAGCCTGTCGGTCGCCGACTTCGCGGCGCTGCTCAATTTCGTGGGCGACTACGTCGGCATCAGCCCGTACGGGCACCGCGACGGGTTCGGCCGCTTCAAGGTGGAGTCGGTCGAATCGGCGGCAAAGAGCGGAGGATAACCGGAGATTGAGATGAATTATCAGATGAGAATCTTGAAGGCCTCTCGGCAGCTGTTGCGCGCCGAGTGGCGCGGGGAGGTGTTCCCTGTGGAAGTGCGGCACGATGATGAGTGCGCGGCCCTGAAGGGGGGCGAGTGCAACTACAACCCGGACATCGTAATGAAGACCCCTACCGGGACATTCGAGGTCGATCGGAACGGGTGCGCTCATCTTGTTCCTGCGAACTGAAGAGAGAGGGAAAGAATGCAAGTCACCCTGACCCGGATCGGGAATCTCGTTATCGTGGAGCCGCCGTGCTCCGACCTGCTGGAGCGCCATCTCGTGTTCCAGAAGCGCATCCAGCAGGGCGGCAGCGCCCGCGACGTGGCGTGGCAGACCGTGTGCCTGTACCGCATAGAGGGGAACCGGCTGTTCGCGCCGGCGGGCCTCACGAGGCGGCTCTACGACGTCCTGAAAGAGGCCGGCCACGACATCAAGTTCGTGGATCAGCGCGAGCGCAACCTGCCCGACCCGGACCTGACCCTGCTCGATCCGTTGCGGGAGGGCCAGGACGAGGTGATCGCGGCCATCGTGGCGTTCGACCGCGGCATCATTGAAGCCCCGACCGCGTTCGGAAAATCATTTCTTCTTCGACAGATATGCAAGATCTGGCCGACGGCCAACGTCATCATCTGCTCGCCGTTCCGCGGCATCCTGGTGGACACCATGGCGGCGCTGCGCGAGCTGTTCCCGCCCAGCCAGATCGGGCTGTGCGGACTGGGCCATCAGGAGGCCGACCGGCGGATCACGGTGACGACCGACAGAAGCCTGCGCGCCTGCGACCTGGCGAGATGCCAGGTCTTCATCTTCGACGAGGTCCACCGGGCGGCCGCGCCGTGCACCGCGGAGGCCATCGCGCAGATAGCCAATGCGCGCATGTACGGCTTCTCGGCCTCGCCGTACGGCCGCAGCGACCAGGCGGACCTGGAGACCGAGGCCATGTTCGGCCCGTCCATCTGCAAGATGGGCTACGCCGACGCGGAGAAGTCCGGCAGCGTCGTGCCGGTGCGGGTGTTCCTGCTGGACTGCTCGCCGGTGGCGGACCCCGGCGTCACGAGCGACAACACGACGGTCCTGGAGCGCTGGGCGCTGTGGCGCAACAAGGACCGCAACAACCTCATCATGCGCGCCGTGAAGCACGCCTACGCCGCGTACGGCCCCGACACGCAGATCCTGATAGCGACGGCCAAGGTGGAGCACTCGGTCCATCTGTTTAAGGCCGCCGTGGATGCCGGCTACCCCGACTTCCAGCTGGTGTACGGCAGCATGGACCTCGAGAAGCGCGACGCCTGGGTCCACCAGAAGCTGATCCCCGAAGGCGTCCATCCGCTGGCCTCCCACATGCGCGATCAGCTGCAGTTCATGTTCAGGGACAGGAAGATCCTGCGGGCCATCGCGACGGGCGTGTGGGGCACGGGCGTCAACTTCCCGGGCCTGAACGTGCTGATCCGCGCGGACGGCCAGAGCGGGGATATCGCCAGCACGCAAATACCCGGCCGCGTGACGCGGACGGCGGAAGGCAAGGACGTCGGCATAGTGGTCGACCTGGACGACAGGTTCAACAGGAGCCTGCTGCGGCGCGCGCAGCAGCGGGTGCGCGTCTACAGGAAGAAGGGCTGGGAGATCGTGCCGTTGACGTTGTGAGGACGAGGAGGAGCAGGCATGGTGCCCGCCAGCCCGATGGATGTTGAGGAGTGCGCGCTGGCGCTCATCAAGGCCTACGACCAGCTGCGCAGGCGTATCGACCCGACGTTCACGTCGGCCAGCCGCCAGTACAGGACGTTCGAGACCGCGGCGGAGCGGTTGCTGGCCGGCGGCGGTGGCGACCCCTACGAATACGTCGGCTATGTGTTCCAGTGCTTCACCGGCAGGATACCGCATTGCGGCTATCTGGCATCGGTGAAGTTCATCGGCGCGTTCGTGAACGACAGGCCCGTGAGACTGAAGGAGCTGAAGCTGTTCGTGGAGCTGCAGCTGGACGACGTGAAGTTCAGGATGGGCCACGGTGAGAATCTCGAGAAAATCCTTACGGACCCGTTCGCCGGGTTCTCCCCCGTGTTGTGCTGGGCGATGGCGACCACCGCTATGGATGGTGCCCTCGCGAAAAGGTTCGAGAAGGAGGCGATGGTGCAGCTAAAGTTCGAGCCCGCTTACGGCGAACTGCTTAAGGGATGGCTTCCCCAGGACGCGGTCGAGCGGGCGCGCGCGGGCGGCGTGGAGAGAGGATAGATGGCGAGAGAAAGCCTGCTGCGCGACCTGACCGAGGTCGAGCTCGACTACATGGTCGCGCACATCCTCCGCTGCGCCGACGTCGCCAGGGAGGCCGCCAAGCGGCTGAGCCCGGACCTATTCGACGACGCGGCGCAACTGAGGCAGAAGCTGCTGTACTCCATCTTCCAGGAGTTCTGGGCACGGAACGGCAGCCTGCCGGACGGCGATTACATGCTGGTTCAGGTCAGCAAGAGGTCGGCGGACTCGTTGGTGACGGACGCGTTCACCCTGCGGCCGATCTACGACCTGATAACGAAGATCTACACTTGGAAGGACGGGGCCCTCCGCCCGGCGGAGGCGATCGACCTCATCAACCACTTCATCATGTACAGGACCGTCGGCAAGAGGCTGACCCAGGCGGTCTCGCAGAGATTCCTCACCGACGAGCAGTGGGCGGAGCTGACTGCCGCGCGCGCCTCGCTGATTCCGCATGAGGCGCAGCTGGTGGACCCGTTCAAGACGCCGTGCGTCGGCAACGAGCCGCGCCGGCGCACCGGCATAACGTGGCTGGACGCGATGATGGGCGGCGGCTTCCTGCTCGGCGAGGCCTGCGGCTTCCTGGCGCCGACGGGCGGCGGCAAGACCACGATAGGTCACCAGATCACCGTCGAGGGCGCTAAGCACGGCAACAATGTCCTGTTCGTGACGTACGAGGCGTCGTGCACCGGCGTCTACAGCGGGACCTTCTTCGCGCCCGTGTACGCCTGCGCGACCCGCATCAGCCGCAACGTGTTCGTGGGCATACCCGCCGGCGGCGACTACGCCAAGGCCCTGTCGGCCGACCAGCTGGAGCGGTTCGAGGCGGCGCGGAAGCTCCTCCAGGAGCACGTCAAGTACGCCGACCTGTCGACCGGTGCCGGCGCGTCCGGCGACTGCGTCGCCGAGCTGGAGCAGCTGATCCAGCAGTGCGAGACGGGCGGCATGCGCGCCGACATCGTCATCGTCGACTGGTTCTGGAAGATGATCGAGCGCGGCTACGCGGCGCTGAAGCTGGAGTACGGCAAGCGGCTGGAGCCGCGCCAGTACGCCGGCGGGGTCCTGAACGACCTGAAGCGGCTGGCCCAGCGCCGGCGCTGCTTCCTGTGGATCAATCACCAGCTCGCGGCCGCCGTGGCCGAGGCCAACAAGTCCAAGCTGGCCGTGGAAAGCGCGATGGAGATCAAGAGCTTCCCGCAGACGCTGGACATGTGCTTCACGCTCACGAAGCCCAACGAGGGCTATGCCACGATATCGGCCGGCAAGGTGCGTTCCAACCGCATGTCCACCAGGGTGGTGAAGCTGGAGGGCGAATACTCCACGTTCATTTCGGCCGACACCTTCGTGCGCGGGAAGGACGGGAAGTACGCCGACTCGCTGGACCAGGGGAAGGTCCCCGGCGCGACCAGCAAGGCCAGGGAGGCGCATGGCGTGTTCTATGCGGATAGCCGATGACGGCCGTGCAAGAGACGGTCCTCAATCCCACCCTGTACGCCGTGCTGAAGGCGACGTTCGGGGAAGTGAGAGTGACCAACCAGGGGCAGCGGGCCGTGATACGGACCCGGCCCGGCTTCACCGATCCGTCGAAGATGGAGCGGGTGGTCATAGATTCCGGCGAGGAATACCACGTCAACTGCCCGTTTTGCGGCGACCAGCGCGGCCGGCTGTACATCAACTACAGGTGGATGTCGGTGGAGGACACTGCCAATGTCCGCTACCTGGCGCGCGGCGAGAACGGCAGCATGGCCAATCGGTACTTGGCGCATTGCTTCAACGAGGAGTGCGACCTGTCCCAGCTGGCCGACCTTCTGAAGCCGTACGTGGCCAGGAGGATGAAGATCGTGATGCCGACGGAAGAGAAGGTCACCGACAAGCTGTTCGTCGAGACGGGGCTGCCCGAGCAGAGCGTCCCCCTGACCAGCCTGCCGCCCGACCATCCCGCCATTCAGTACGTGAAGGGCCGCAACTTCGACCCGGCCGAGCTGCACGCGAAGTGGCACATCCACTTCTGTTCCTGGGATGTGAACGAGCTGGTGTCGAACCGGCTGATCTTCCCGGTCTACTGGACCGGCAAGCAGGTGGGTTGGCAGGCGAGGAGCATACACCCCAACCCCAGCGTGAAGTATTACACGATGCCCGGGCTCAACAAGAACTTTCTCCTGTACAACGGGGAACGGGCAAGGAACTACCCGTGCGGGATCCTGGTCGAGGGCGTCTTCGACTGCTTCAGAGTCGGCGAGATGGCTATCGCGCCGCTGGGCACGTCGCTCAGCGCGACGCAGCGGGACCTGATAACCAAGTTCTGGGGGGACAGGGCGTTCGGCATCATGCTCGACGCCGACGCGGAGAAAAAGGTGGAGAAGCTGAAGTGGATTTTCCAAACAGGAGCGTTCAAGCAGGGACTTTTCACCGTGAGGCTTCCGGGCGGCAAGGATCCGGCTGATCTAGCACGCGATGAACTGTGGCAGATCATACTGGGCGAAGCGCGGCGGCAGGGAGTCAACCTCGGAGGTTAGATGGCTGAACAGCCGGTCAATACCCCGGCAGTTACCGACAGCGAGATCTTTCAGTACATGGACCGCGTCGTGGCGCCGTTGGCGCCGCTCACAGAGATGTACGGGCGGGGGATGAAGCTCTACAACCTGCCCGCGCCGGAGGACGTGGCGAAGCTGGCGCTCTTCGCGCCGACGCTGCTGCCCGTGTACGAGAAGGGCAGCCCCGACGGCAGGCAGGTGTGGTTCGTGCCTTCCACGGTCTTCGACAGCAACGAGCGCGGCCCGCGCAGGAAGCACAGGGTCATGATCATCGGCAAGGTCCTCGGGAAGGACGAGGAAGCCAGGTGCGCCAACTTCATAGGCCCGTCGGGCGACCTCATCAAGAGCGTCGCCAGCGAGATAAAGCTGAACATGTCCGACTTCTACGTCGGAAACGTGGTCAGGTTCCTGCCGCCCGACGGCGGCAAGACTCTGCACCGCCTCCACATCGCGGACTGCATGCCGCTACTGCTCCGCGACATCCTGATGGTCGAGCCGGAATGGCTGCTCCTCATGGGCGCCGACGCGGTTCGCGCCGTCTTCGGCAAGGCGTCGCTGGAGGCCGTGCGCTCCAGCGTGTTCTACTTCGAGAACGGCGTACACCAGCTCGGGTCCGGCAAGCTGCCGCCCCGGCTGGACGACGAGGCGGCGCTCGTGAAGCCGGCGAAGGGATTCAAGGTCTTCGCGACGACGCACCCCGTGCGGGTACTGCGCGAGTCCGGCTTCCTGGAGGGCTTCCGCGCCGACATGATAAAGTTCCAGAGGCTGCTGTGCGGAGGGGCCTCGCCGGTGGTCGCCAAGCCGGTCGATTACCAGTTCACGGCGAACCTGGACGGCGTCAAGCGATACGTTGATATGTACCGCCCCGTCGCCGGCCCTTTTGAGGTGGCTGTCGACTGCGAGTGGGGCGGGGATCCGCAGGGCGACGGCGAGCTTCGGACGGTCCAGCTGTGCATGAGGGAACGCACGGCGGTCGTGCTCAGCTTGTGCGAGCCCGGCGGCATCCGCCTTCACAAGGAGAAGGAGCGCGGGGAGATCTTCGAGTATCTCCGCGTCCTGCTGACCGATCCCCTGTGCAGGATCATAGGCCACAACTTCCGCGCCGACGCCAAGTGGTTGGCGTCGCGGGGCCTGGACGTCGTCGAGCACCTGTCGTTCGACACGATGCTTGCCGACCACGTCCTCAACGAGAACTCCGAGCACGGCCTGGAGGCCTGCGCGGTCCGCTACACCGACATGGGCAGGTACGACTACAACCTGGCCCAGTGGATCAAGGCCAACGGCAACAAGAAGGAGCGCGGGTATCTCGACGTGCCCGACGACATCCTGCTGCCGTACGCCGCCAAGGACGCCGACTGCACGCTCAGGGTCAAGAGCGCCCTGGCGCTGCAGCTGGACGACCCCAACAACGCGCCGCTGAAGCGGCTCTTCCACGAGATCGTGATGCCGTGCAACCTCCCGATCCACGAGATCGAGATGTCGGGCATCCTTGCCGACCGCAACCGCATGGTCGGGATGACGGACGCCTACGCGGCCAAGCGCGAGGAGATACAGAACGACATCCGGCTCAAGCTGGGCATGCCCGAGTTCAACGCGCGCAGCACGCAGCAGCTGCAGAAGCTGCTGTTCGGGCCGCCCGTCAACGGCGGCCTCGGCCTGTCTCCGCTCAAGACGACCGGCAAGCCGGCCAAGATGTGGGACGAGATCCCCGTCAACGAGCGCAGCCGCCACAGCGCGTCGGTGGACATGGAGAGCGTCGAGGCGCTCGCCTCGGCCCATCCCATCGCCGACAGGATCCGCGACTTCAAGATCGTGGACCAGGTCATAAAGAACTTCCTGTGCCCGAAGACGGAAGCGGGCGACCAGGAGGACGACTACGAGAAGGGCCTGATCTCCTGCATAGCCCCGGACGGCAGGATCAGGACCACGATCTCGCAGATGAGCGAGACCGGCCGCCACAAGAGCAGCCGGCCCAACTGCTTCGTTGCCGGCACCGAGTACCTGATCAAGCGCGGGTGGATGCTGCTGGACGAGACGAACGACAGCGACGAATTCGCCCAGATGGACACCGAAGACCGCCTGATCACCTTCGAGAAGCCGCTGGCGAAGACGTGGTTTCGCTACAAGGGCGACATCGTCACGCTGCGCAGCCGCTACGTGGACCTGGCCATGACGACCGACCACGTGTGCCTGTACTGGGACGGCCGCGGATTCCCGGGAGCCTACTGCAGGAGGATGGCGATAGAATCGCCGCACTCCTTGAAGGCGGTACATGCCGGGCGGAGGCCGGAAGGGGAGTACCTGAACGACCTCCAGTCCGTGCTGGTTGCCATGATGGTCCTGCACGGCGGCATAATGGAAAGCGGCAGGATGCCCATCGCGGACCTGACGCCGGCGCGGGCCGCGTGGGTCCTCGAGGGACTGAAGCACTACGGCTTCGAGCACGACGGCTATTACAGCGAGGGCCGCAGGCACGCGGTGTGGATCACCGTCCCCAAGCCGCTGAGGCAGATGACGTCGCTGGGCCCGTGGATCTTCTTCCTAGCCGGCGAGTCGTGCGGCAACCTCGCGAAGGCGTTCGAGCGCTGGCAGGCGCAGACGGGCAAATTGACGTTCCCAAGCCCCTCCCAGCTTGACTGGTTCCAGGCGCTGATGGCCATGTCGGGATACCGGACAGCCCCGTGCGGCGAGCTTCAGCTGCCGTCGACGGCGCGCGCGGGGGGCGGCTACGTCAGCTCGCTGAGGCACGCGAAGCACAAGATCGAGAAGTACGACGGCTGGGTCGGCTGCGTCCGCATGCCGAAGGGCACGGTCGTCGTGAGGCACAAGGGCAAGGTGTGCATCACGGGCCAGTGCCAGAACCTGCCGAAGAGGCGCGACGAGGACCAGGTCAGGATCATGGGCGCGGGCACGCCGAAGCTGCGGTCGTGCTTCACTATCCCGGATGGTAACGTCCTCATAGAGGCCGACTACAAGTCGGCGGAGATATTCACGCTGGGCCGGCTGTCGCGCTGCCAGAAGCTGGTCAGCGACGCCCGCACGGACATCCATGCCCGCGGCGCGGTCACGCGCTTCGGCGCGCCGAAATGGGACGGCTTCGACGCGAACAAATTGCCCCCGAAGGAATGGAAGGAAGACACGCACAACAAGACGCTGCGAATCTGCAGCAAGACAGTGGTGTTTGGGATTCCGTACCAAAGAGGTGCCGCGGCGATAGCCCGCGAGATAGTGAAAGCCACGAAAGGCCAGGTGGCCTGCACGAAAGAGAAAGCCCAGGGCTTCATAGACGGGTTCTACGATGATTACCAGGAGACCAGGGAGTACGTCGAGCTGTGCTACCGGTCGGTCCTGGTGCCCGGGTACATCACGAACGCGCAGGGGCGGCGGAGGAGGTTCTACGCCTCCGGCGCCACCGAGCGGTCCGTGCTGGCCGCGTTCCAGCGGGAGGCGACGAACTTTCCAATACAGTCCTCGGTGGCCGACACGCTCAACAACGCGCTTATCAACCTGTACCACTGGCGCCGGCTGAACCCCGGGGAGGCGACCTACAAGATCCTCCTGGCGGTCCACGACGCCATACTGATCGAGACGCCTGGCGAGTGCGCCCGCGTCGTGATAGAACGCGTGCTCCCTGAGTGCATGTCGCGGGGGGCTGTCATCCCGTCCTGGAAACCGGTGGTGCCGCACATGAAGCCGGACCCGGAGGGGAACGAGGTTGAGGACCTGCTCGGGCACATCAAGGAATGGGTGACCGAGCCGTTCACGCTCGACATAGACGTTGAGCTGGGCACTCGTTGGGGCGAGCCCGCCACGCCGGAGGACCTGAAGGCCCGCGGCGTGCCGGACGACATCATAGAGAAGTACGTCTAGGAGGGCACGATGGGTTACAGGGAAAGGCTGGCGGTAGGGCAGGCGCAGGATCGGGCGGCGAAGCAGTTCAGCCTGAACTACATCACGAAGCCTGGCGCGATCCACCAGGTGTACTTCGGCGGCATGAAGGGGCCGACCATCTTCCGCATCTTCCCCGAGATGAGGAACGGCGTCGAGCTCCCCTTCCGCAACAGCGACGGGCTCAACGACTTCTCCGAGTGGATAGTCGCTGAGCGCATGGTCCGCGGGGCCGGCGCGCTGGGCAGGAAGTTCAACGCGCTGACGCGGGTCAAGGGGGTCCTGGATACGTCGTTCGGCCCCCTCGAGACGTTCCTGTCGGACCTCCGCAGGGTGCTGCGGACGCCGGGCGCCAACCCGGACATCCCGCAGGAGTGGTACAACTGGGTACGCCAGCAGAACCAGGGGCAGCAGCGGCAGGGCTTCGGCGATATCGTCCCCGCCGTGTCGATGTGCGGGTTCGTCCAGGCCGCGATCTTCGCGGTCAACAACAGGTACTTCATGGACGAGCACAGGCAGTGGAAGCCGACGATGCAGGGCGTCGTCGCGCTGATGCCGACCGCGCGCGAGTCGCTGGAGGAGATCGGCAACACCGAGAACAGGGAGTACAAGGGCGGCGATCCGAAGGACTATACCAACCGGTACGTCCTCGGGCCGTACATCTCGCTGACGGTCGGCGGCCTGATCCAGCTGAACCTGGTGCCGCCGTCCGGCAAGAGCATCACGCACTACGAGGTCCAGCTGACCACCAATGCGTTCCCGGTCGGCGCCCAGGCCGCCGCCGTCTACTGGCAGCCGTGGGACGACCTGTTCTGGTTCATGACCGAGGAGGAGCAGCTGAAGCTCCTGGCGGACAATTACCCGCCGGAGGCGGTGGACTACGTGTTCGGCAGCGTCAAGCGCTACGCCGACAAGCTGCCGCAGGGCGTGCACGGCAAGTGGAGCGAGCTGACCCGCAAGCGGGTGTCCGCGTCGATGGGCGCGGGCGCGCAGCTGCCGATACCGGCGGGATTCCAGCCGCAGCAGCAGCCGACGCCGATCCCGAGCGCGGCACTGCCGCAGATGCCGGCCCAGAGGCCGGTCCAGGCAGCGGCGCCGCAGGCGCCGGCGACCTCCCCGCCGGGCATAGTCCCCGGAGTCGCCCTCCAGCCGTCGGGCACGACGGAAGAGGACGGCGGCGACGAGCCGGTCGCTATGGACACGGTGGAGCTTCAGAAGCAGATCCACCTGAATGAGGCAAGGAAGACGTCGGCGGAGCAGCCGATACCTCCGGCCGGAGCCGCCATAGACCCGTTCAAGCCGATCGTGGGATCGGTCCTGCCGGGCGCGGCAACGCCGCCCGCGAGCGCCGACCCGTCGATGGCCGACGCCTCGCTGGAGCGCGCGCGCAGGCAGCTGGCGGACGCGCAGAACGCCATGAAGAAGCCGACGGGCCCGGTACAGCCGCCGCCGGCGCAATAGTGAAGGTTTCCAAGGCCTTGGAGAATGGACATGGCCAAGAAAGAATCGCCGCTCCTGGGGCAGTTCTACGCCAAGACCAAGGAGCTGCACCCGGACAGGATACATGACGGCGGGTCCGCCGACGAGAGCATCAACGCCGGCGTGCCCATCCCCTATCTCAGCCTCATGTACCTGCTGAACAGCACGGTCCTGTCACTGTCGAAAGCGATCGGCCTGGCAGGGCCGGCCATGTCTCAGAAGTCGTCGCTGGGCTACGAGTTCATCCGGCTGGTCCAGCGGTACAGCGGCGCCGGCGTCCTGATCGACAGCGAGGGCAACAAGTTCAACCCCTCGCTGATACGGTCCATCATGGGCGACGCCGCCTACGACGACAGGAACAAGTTCAACATCCTGACCGCGCTCGACTCGGACGAGTCGCTGCGGCACATGACCGGTTTCATGAAGTGGGTGCGCGAGAGCGAGATCCAGCGCACGCCGCTGGCCCTCGTCCTGGACAGCCTTTACGGCACCGCGACGGAGGGCATGGTGGAGAAGCAGGACAGGGAGGGCGTGCTGCAGGCGGACTTCGCGCGGGTCGCGCAGTTCTGGACGCGCAACATGCAGGCGTTCATCCCGCAGCTCGTCGGTTGGCCAGTCCTGTTCGTGTTCACCAACCATCTGAAGGACATCCCGTCCGTCATGCCCGGCGGCCCGCCCGGCAAGACCACGCCCGGCGGGGTCGCCCAGCGGTTCTACGCGTCGAACTACCTCCACATGCGCCGCGTGGAGCGCAGGCAGGCGAAGACGGCCGAGGAGGACGGCGACGCCGTGCGCAAGATCCAGGAGATCCGCACCATCGAGCTGAAGCTCAACAAGACGAGCCTGGGCATAGACGCGCGGAAGGTCAACGTCGACTTCGTGTGGTGGTACAGGGACGACACGGACAGGAAGCAGGTCACCCAGTGGGACTGGGACTCCGCCACGGCGTACCTCCTCCTCGAGGAGCAGGGCAACGCCGACAACACCGGCAAGGCGCTGCGCGGCGTGGTGGACGTTCGCATGGACAAGAAGCGGTTCAGCAGCAGCGTGCTGAAGCTGAAGGACGTGCCTGCCCACGAACTGGGTGCGGCGGTCCATGCCGACCGGGCGCTGATAGACGCGCTGGTCTCGTTCATGCACATCCAGCGCAACCCCGTCTGGCCCGGCCTGCGGCTCACGGACGCGCCGCAGGCGAAGGCGGAGGAGAAGCAGCCGGAGGAAAAGCCGGCTGAGAAGCCGGCCAAGGCGGACAAGCCGCCGCCGAAGGCGCCCAACGGCCTCGACATGGGTTGACGGAAGTTTTGCCCTCCGTTATCATCCGTATTGTTGAGGCGGAGGGCAACTTTGTGGTCACCGTCACGGCCGCGCGCGACATAAGGACGGACGCCGGCTTCACGATCGCGAGGGCCGGCGCGCGCGGGACCCTGCTGGAGGGCGCGGAGCCGACGCTGCCGTGCAACTTCGGCAAGGTCCTGATCCGCTTCGACGGGCGTCAGCGCGGCTACTGGGTCGCGCCGGACGTCCTCAGGAACGGGCACGGCCTCGCCCAGTACGTCAGCCAGAAACCGAAGCCGCGCCGCGCGCCCGGACCGCCGCGGCGCGGCTTCGCCTATGAGTACGACTTCGGCGCCAACCTGCGCATCGTCCGCAAGGCCAGGGGCGTCACGCAGGCCGAGCTGGCGGCGCTGATGGAGAGGAACGGGCACGTGGCCGCGCAGAGCACCATCTGCTTCCGGGAGCGGGAGGCGGCCAGCCCGTGCAGCGAGTTCGTCAACGCGGCGGCGCGCGCGCTGGAGGTGCCGCCGTTCGTGCTGTTCCTGCCGTTCATGGACTGCGGGGTCTACCCGCAGATCAGGGAGTTCCTTTGCAGCACGTCCAGCGCGTGCTGCGCGGGAGCGGACGAATGAGGAGACCGTCATGAAGGACTTGGCAGAGATCGTCTTCATCATGGACCGCTCGGGGTCGATGGAGACGATGAGGAACGAGGCCGTCACCGGGTTCAACGCCTTCGTGGAGGAGCAGAAGAAGGTCCCCGGCGAGGCGAACCTGACTCTCGTCCTGTTCAACCAGGCTTACGAGATCCCGTATTCGGGCAAGAAGCTCGCCGACGTGCCGCCCCTGACGGACAAGACGTACGTCCCCGCCGGCACGACGGCCCTGCTCGACGCCGTGGGCAGGACGATCGACGACTTGGGCAAGCGCCTGGACGGCGCGCCTGAATCGGATCGGCCGACCCAGGTCATCGTGGTCGTCCTGACGGACGGGCTGGAGAACGCCAGCCACGACTACAGGAACGACAGGATCAAGGCGATGATCGAGCACCAGCAGTCGAAGTACAGCTGGAAGTTCCTCTTCCTCGGCGCCAACCAGGACGCGTTCGAGACGGCCAACGGCATGGGCATTCCCCGCGCGATGTCCGTGAACTATTCCCACACGCCGGACGGTTACGCGCAGGTCTATGCGGCGACCGGCCAGTGCGTGAAAAAGCTCAGGACGACCGGGAAGGGGACTCTCTCGGATCCCGTGGGCAAGTGAGCGGCGTCTTCGCCCTGCTTCGCCAACGGTATCCCAAGAGCCGATATGCGCTCTTCGCCGAGGTCGGCAGCTCTACCGGCTACCACATTTCGCGGTACGCCGACTTCGTGGTGGCCGCGCTGTGGCCGTCCGACAACCACGAGTTGTACGGCATCGAGCTGAAGGAGCATCGGTCGGACTGGCTGCATGAGCTGAAGCAGCCTGAGAAGTCCAGCGCCATCTGCGAGTTCTGCGCGCGGTGGTATCTCCTGTCGTCCAAGGGCGTGGCGAAGAAGGAGGAGATACCGCCGACGTGGGGCTGGCTGGAGCTCAACGACGATTACACGGCCATCCGCTGCTGGCGCGAGGCCGACAAGCGCGAGGCGGTGCCGTTGACGCGCGGGTTCATCATGGCCCTGTTGCGCCGCGCGCAGGAGTATTCGCCGGCCAAGGAGGAGATCGAGAAGGCCGTCAATCTTCGGCTCAGGACGGAGATCGACTCGCACATAGTGATAGTGAACGAGCTGAACAAGCGCTGGGAGAAGAAGTTCAAGGATTCCGAGCGCGTGATCGACGAGTTCAACAAGAGAACCGGGATCGACATACGCTATGACTGCTGGGGCCCCGGCGACGTGACGGAGGCTGTTAAGTTCCTCAAGACTAACGGGTTGGAAGGCGTTCGCGCGGATGTCGAGCGGGCCGCGCACACGCACGAGGACTGCGCCAAGGCGCTTCGCGCCGTCATCGAGCCGGCCAAGGATAGCCGGGGCGCGAAGGGACCGGCGGTTGCCGAGGAGGACGAAGGCGCAAAGGAAGGAGATGCCTGATGGTGGTGCCGCGCGATAAGGACATGCTGTACTACGAAGCAGGCTGCGGCTTCGCGGTCTACGTGAGGAAGCACGATCCGAAGAGCATCTTCCACGACAAGACGCGGCCGTACGGCGCGTGGTTTAGCGGCTGCGCCGTCGGCTATTCCAAGACGTTGAAGCAAGCCATCAACGTTGCTCATGCCTATCTTCTGGAGCGGATCGGGAAGGAGCGGTTGTCGGCCCTCGGCGCGCTCAAGCTGACCGACCGGTTTCTGGCGAAGCACACGCAGCCGGTTAAGATGACCCAGCCCAAGCCTGTCGACGTGCCGAAGGAAGAGGGAGTCGAACCGGTCGATCTGCTTCAGTGCCAAGTCCTGGTGCCTAACGGCTGCACATTCATGAGCTTCGGCGGTCGTCCGGGGTGCGCACGGTGCACCAATGAGCCCATTGCGGTCCTGACGGAGAAGAAGCCCGGAAAAGGCGGCAAGCGGGGTTCCATGTCCGTGTGCGGCTCCTGCCTCATCGTGGCCTGCAAGCAGATGGACCTGCGCAAGTACGAAGTGAAGGCGATACAACATGAACAGCTGTGAAGAGGGCCTGCTCGATGGTCTGAGCAGGCGCTTGGCCGAACAGGAGGTAGAGGCGGAGGGGGTTTTCGAGTCCAGGGCGGTCAGGAAGCTAGCTTCGCTCCTGGACGTGCCTCTACCCAATATGTCGGTCGCTCCGGCGATCAACTGTAGTGATTTCCTGGACAAGTACCAGGATTTCCCTGTCAAACTGACATGCATGGCCAAAACGATACAGTTGGACCGTGTCATTCTGGCCATGGAGAAAACCAAGGTCTGGGAACGACTTATGACCGAGATCGAGCAGCACGACGATTGCACGTCGCGCGGCGTCCTGTGCCGCGACCGGCATGGCAGAATTTTCGTGCTGCACGACGCCTGGAACGTGGACAGGGAGCCGGGGCTGATTCGCGTCGAACGGCCCGCCAACGTGGCTGGCAAGGGCCTGGTCTTCGAGACGGTAGAGACGTTCGCGGCGGATATCAGGCGGTACGGCTGGCATCCCTGACGGAGGGTTCATGAGCAATCGTTTACGCGCTTCTGCTTCGCGGCGCCTGAAGCTCATAGCCGAAGTGAGCCAGGCGGTATTCGACGCAACGGAATCATTCCGTGTGCGGAACATCGGCTCCGATCTAGCCTACCTGCTGATGGCTGTGGCAAACAACGACAAACTTGACGTATGGCCGGATGTTCCGTCGCGGCTGATCGGGATCCTCAGGGAAGAGCTGCCGGCCGGTCATGCCATTTGGCGGCACATCAGGAAGCGTCATGCACCGTAGCGAGGAGTGCCCCGACAAGGAGAAGCTGAGGCAATTCGTGACGGAGATGAAGAAGGCGGGCGTGTCGGGGCGGGTCCAGGACCTGTTCCTCAGGCGTGCCGCGTATCCGCCGGATCTCCGCCTCGCGATCAACCTGAAGGTCATGCTGGGCCAGATGGTCGTCCGGGAGATCGACGACCTGCTCCACGACGGCTTGCTGCCTGAGGAATACGCCGCCCTGGTGGAGATCCAGGCGAAGAGCCTGCCGAGGCCGATGCTGGAGGTGGGGCACGGCCTCCTGGACGTGCACAACCGCGGCCTCCTGCTGCGGGCGGTGTCTAAACTGTTCCGCCGGGCCAAGCAGGCCAAGGACGCCAAACTGCCCGGCCTGAAGGGGATACTGGGGGATTGACGATGGGATACGGCACGAAGGCGGAAGCGACAGTCGCGGCCAAGCGCCTGCAAAAGCGCATGTGCGGCAAGGGCTGGAAGTACCGGGTGTGGGAGAACCTCGGCTGGCACTATTCCGTGCACAACGGCGGGATGACGGTCCATCCGTCGTGCGTCAAAGGCGAGTTCTTCACGCTGCTGTCCAGCGGGGGCGATCTTGGTTCCGGCGAGTGCTACTGGACGCCTTCGGGCACGCGGTTCAAGGACCCGAACGCGGCGGTGCGGTTCCAGATCTTGAAGGCTCGCAAGTTCGTCGGTCGGGTGCAGGAGGCGGTCGAGTCGGTGGCGGTCGCCATCGGCATGAAGCGCCGCCCGTTGAAGTAGCCGGAAAGGAGAGGGAATGATCGCGGACCATGTTTCGGCCGGCATCTACTATCCCGGCCGCCTGGCGGTGAAAGACATAGCGGCGGAGATCGAGCGCCAGCGCAAGGCGAAGATCGACGTGCTGGTGGACTCGCGCAAACTCGAGTTCGTCGCCGATTCCGGGCAGTTCCTGTTGCGCGTGCCGGTCAATGGTACGCCCATCCGCCTGCCGATGACCAGGATGGTGCACAACCAGATGGCCGAATGGATCGGCATCCGGCAGGGCGACCGCCTGTACAAATGGCTCTTCAGCGGCGCGCAGCGCCCGAAGGCCGACAAGGAGGATTGGGACCCGCGCCCGCACTGGCAAACCGCGGCGAACCTGTACAACGACTTCCTCCACACGGAGAACAAGGTCCGCACGGTGCGGATCATGCAGGCGCCGCCGGCGGCCGACATGATGACGAAGGAATGGGCGATCAAGCCGCCCGTGATGTTCGTCCGCGCGCTCCTGAGCGACAAGTACATGGACCTCTCGAACGCGGACATGATGTACGCCATCGCGGACGCCTGCCGAGAGATGAAGGCGCAACTGTGGCACGCCCGCCTCGGCGAGGACTCGTTCCACATCTACGCGGTCGCCCCGCACATCGAGGGGCAGATCCGCCTGGACAGGACGTTCGACCCCGGCGACGGCTGGCAGAGCCGCTGGTACGGGAAGGCCGGCGATACGGTCAACGCGGCCTTGGCCGGCAGCAACAGCGAGACCGGCGGCGGCTGCTGCGAGATGAGCATGGCCATCCTGCGCCGCGTCTGCATGAACTACAGCGTCCACCACCAGCTGATCTCCAAGAGCCACGTCGGCGCGAAGCTGCCCTTCGAGGGCGACGCGGCGGTGATCTCCGAGGAGACCGTCAAGCTGAGGAACGCGTACTTCTTCAGCCAGATCAAGGACCACGTCCGCACGGTCTTCGACCCCGACAGGTTCCGCGCCTACATCGCCAAGCTCAACGAGGCGACGCAGGACGCCGTGAAGGAGCCGGAGCAGGTGTCCAGCGTGCTGCACTTCTGCTACGACATCAGCGAGGAGCGCGCGGCGGCGATCCGCGACCTCTTCGTGAGCGAGAAGGACATGTCCAGGTACGGGGTCATGAACGCGGTCACCAACTTCGCGCAGGGGGTCGCCTTGCCGGCGGACGTCGGCTTCGCCCTTGAGCGCATGTCCACCGACATCGCGGGGACCGAGTTCGCCGAACTGACGCGCCGCGCCTCGGCGGTCAAGAGGGAGCGCGACAGGGCCGAGAAACGGGAGAAGGTTGCGGTCGCCTGACGGCCGCCCGGAGGGAAAGGACAACATGGCGAGGAAGAGGAAGGCGAAGGGCGAGAGGATGGCCGGGCCGACAAGCGAGCTGGCGCTCAGCGCCACCCCGGTCCCGATGGCGTCGGAGGCGCCGGCGCAGCCGCCGGTGCTGCTGACGGCGCAGCAGGAGAAGGAGGGCGGCCAGCGGTTCGCCGCCGAGGTGGACAGGATCGTGCAGCGGTATCAGAGCACGATCGCCACGATCCTGGCCACGCACTGGGAGACCGGCAAGTTTGTCGACTCGCTGGTGGTGCAGCCCGGCCACTGGGGCAACGTCACGGTGGAGAAACTGGCCGAGTCCCTCGCCGGCAGGCTCAAGGCGGGCGGCATCTCCCCCGCCAGCCTGTACGCGTACAGGCAGTTGTTCAATGTATTCCCGTCGCAGGAGGACGTGCGCAAGCTGGCGAACCTGAACATCCCGTGGTGGGTCGTCAACCGCATGCTGCCGTGGACCAAGGAGGCCCGCGATGAGTTCATCGCGGCGTATCCCAACCTGGATACGAAGAAGGTCGCCGAATGGATCGACGACCGGAGCAAGGAGCTGCCCGAGAAGGCCGGCAAGAAGGCGAAGGTCAGCGACGGCCACAAGATCAGGGCCGCCCTGTCGGTGTACGACGCCATCGGCGGCATCTGCGCCGACCTCAACTCGCGGATGAACGAGCTGGGGAAGGCGGACAAGATCTGGCAGGAGGACGAGGACAAGCCCCGCCAGGGCGAGTTCGCCAAGAAGCGCAAGGACATGATAAAGGCGCTCGAGAGCACTGGTGAGCACATCAAGATCGTCCTGGCGCGCCTTGAAGAGAAGAAGTAGTTTTCGGCGCGTAACGCCGGTGCGCGCTGCGGTTTGGGTGCTGGCGGCGGAATGGTCATGAAACGTGACTGTTCCGCCGCCTTTTCGTCCGTGCACCGAACGATAACCGGCATACGAGCGATATAGTTTGTTGCAAGGCGCGCAGACTGGAGGACTTAGGAATGGGACTTTGTCTCGTTTGCAAGGTCGGCATTGCCGATAGCGATGTCGAGTCGCAAGGCGTGGCTTATTGCGACATGCACAGCCTCCGCGTCGTGATGACGGCCCTGTTCCTTCGTGTTCTGTACACGATGCCGCGGGAGCCGGACGACTACTGCCTGGATACATGGTTCTCGGCGCTGGGGGCGTCCGAGGAGATGCCGAACACGATCCAGGAGTACAACAGTTTCTTGCTTCGGAAACTGCCGCTGGACGGAACGCCGGATTACGAGAGCTGGCCGGACACGTTCGCGATACCTTGGGTCCACCCTGCCCAAGTCTCGGCGGTGGCCGCCAGATACGGACTGGGCGCCTTCTGCAACCATTCCGACTGCGACGGCGTCCACAGCCCCGGCCAGGTCAGGGACATTGTCAGATTGTTCGAGTTCATACGTCAACCCGCGGAAGAAATCAGCCGATCTATAAAGAGGGCGCGCTGCCTGCCGGAGCAGCGGAAGGAGAGATTCGAGGATCTTTTGGACCGGGTGAAGACGCTTGATTGGTTCTACGGCGAAGTGGAACGGGTCGGCGGATACGTCGTATTCGCGCGACGTGAGGAGGCCGCCGTGGTCGTGACGATGGTAGCCGCGCTGATACCGGAGGCGAACTTGTTCATCAGCGAGGGTTTCGTCTGCGACCTGCCGAAGGCCGCTTCCGACGGCAAGTGCCCGGAATGCGAGAAGCTCGCGGTCCGGGTGCGAATGCCCGTCGCGGGCTACGATCCCGGTCGGCGCGACTTCCTGGGCATGGAGGTGGTCCCGTTCAGGGTGGACGGCAGCGCCTACGTGCTGGTCGGCAAGCGCGTATGCTCGCTGGAGGGCGGCAAGGCGCTGGACCGCTGCCTGGATCTCAACCTTCGCGACAGGGCTATCGTCATCGAGGACACGCTGCAGCGGCACGACATCGCCCCGATCCACACCGGGCTGTACATGCTGGACACTGGGAAACTGGAGGGCTGAATGGCAAGAAACAGACCGTCTGGCGGGCGCGGACAGTGGGTCGAGGCGTGCCCCGCGTGCGGCGCCCCGACCCTTTACGTTTTCAGGGCCACGCTCGTCGCGACCGGCAAGACGATTTACCCGATGGCCAAGTTGTGCGCGCAGGGTTTCGGCTTCGAGCTGCCCATCGGACAGAAGGACGGTTCCACGGAAGACGAACGCGTGTTCTGTGCGGCATGCGAACAGCAGTTCACGCTCGATCAACTGACGACCGATTCCGAATCCGAATACATCTTTACGGTGCGTTCGGTAACCAACGAAAAGGATAAGCTGGACGGCTCGATAATCGTGGCGCCGGGGGCTGTGATGGTGAAACTCATCGGTTACGGTACTTGCGTCATGGAAGACGGCAGGGGTTTTCCCGTCTGCATCGAACTGTCTACCAAGGGTAGCCCGAAAGTGATGGTCTGGGCCGACATCAACAACGAAGATCCTACCCACATGATCGATCTGTGCGGCGCGTCGGAAAGTGCCAGGAAGATCGGATCGTGACCAGGCGGCGATTCGAGCGGAACCTCTGTCAGAGGATGAAGAACTTCGATAGAGCGGCGAAATCCGCCGCGATGGCGATGTTCGATTCCGGTGCCGTGGAAGGCGTGGAGCAGGCGCTTGGGCCGTCCCGGGCGCTGCTTATGATCCTGGTCCTGCATGCGGCGGTGGAAGAAACCAACGAGCTCACCAAGCTGTCGCAGGAACTGAGCCGCGAATTCATCGCCAGGCTGAGGGAAAAGAAACCGTGAGCAGGTCGAAGGACGGCAGCATCCGGCTGCACAAGACCAAGGGCCTGAACCCGCGGTTGACCAGGTGCATGGACTGCGGCAAGGATGTCGGCGTGGCACTCCTGGGCGCGACGGACTACATGTACAAGTGCCGCTCGTGCGGCAAGACCACCGTCGGCGTCTTCAAGCATACGAGCAAGTGCCCGCAGTGCGAGATGGCCGGCGGCTCGACGGAGGAAGTCCCGGAGTTCGCGCCGCTGCCCATGGAGCTGTGCGACGACTGCGTGAAGAAGCGCAAGGAGTTTCACGATACGCTGGTGGAGGCGGCCAAGACGGGCGGCGTGGCCGCGAAGTGCCTGAATTGCCGCGCCCAGATGGTCGTCGCGGGCAGTTCCGAGCTGGCGAAGGACACGCGCAAGCGCTCCAAGATCGCGGCGCCCGGCCTTGTCGGCGTGGAAGTGCCGGAGTGCCCTAATTGCCGGGCAAAGCCCGCGAACGAACTGGTGAAGGAGGAGAAGCATGGGAGTTAGCTACTACGCGTCTGCCGCTATAGGCATACGCGTCGACCCCGAGAAGCTGTTCGTGAAGAGGCGGGTGGCGGCCTGTTACGACAGGGATGGCGAGTTCCGTCACGCCTGCCCGTTCCGCAAGACGGACATGGCGAACGAGGTGTCCGCGGCGCAACTGCCCAAGTTCTGTCCCGAATGCGGCAAGGAACCGTCGGTGGTGAAGAAGCTGCCTATCGAGGGAATGCGGTACGACGACCATGAAAGCCTTTGGATCCTGGACAGCTTCAGGGTGCTGTCGACGAGCGTCGAAAGTCGGCCGTGCGTGGTGGTCGGCAAGTTTGTTCGGACCGGATGGGACAAGCCGATCGTGTTTTTCGCTGTTCCTGACATCGACGCCATTCGTGCGAAGCTTCTTGCGGCGCTGAAGCCGCGTGGCCTATGGGACGACAAGCAGTTCGGCGTGTATGCCGTACTCTATGTCTCCTGATGATGCCGCCATCGACCCCGCAGACCGCTCCTGGGAAACGACCGATCCCGAGCCGGTACGCCTTCTGGCGTGGTGGTGTTCCCTGCGCGAGTTCCAGCGGGAGCTGCTCGCCGGCGATCCCGCGTAGCCTGCCCGGCAGCGTCTTGCGGAAGAGCGGCTGGGCCCCAATGATTCGTGCCCGTGCGGGTCTGGCAGGAAGTTCAAGCGCTGCTGCCAGCACACCTGAGGCTGGCTAAAAAACCCCTGTTTTTGCGCTATTATACTGTGGTGTGGATTCGCTCCGCATCAAATGGTCCTTCCCAGCCGGCGCTCGGCGCCGATAGCCGGCTGCCGCCTGGAAGTGGGGGCGGGCGGTCTCGAACCCCGGGCTCGAAAAGGGCCCGGGGTTTTCTTCGGACGGTGATGGTCACCCGCCTGGCGGCGAAAGCCCCCTGGCCGGCCGGGTTCGATTCCCGGTCCGTCCTCCAGCTGAGGGCGCCGGCAACGGCGTTCCTCGACCGTCGTGTGGCCTCAAGGGACCGATCCCCGATGCGCGGCGACCCCGCGCTGACACGACGTTAACCTGTCTGCTTGGCAAGCGGGTGGGTTTTCCAGGCCTTGCAGGGCCTGGTCGCTGGGGGAGCCTGGTGCTGCTACACCGGCTCCCTCGGCACTTTTTACCGCCGCTGCAACGGCGGGAGGAGGCAGCGCATGTCGGATAGGGAGATTCGTCAGATCGAGGAGCAGATGGCGCGTGAGCGCGAGGAGCGCGAGCGTGCGCAGCGCCTCGAGAGAGCGTATCGGGCCCAGCGTTGGGCCCAGCGCATCAAGCTGGACGAAGTGGAACGGTTGGACGAGCTCGGGCTGGAAGGCTGAACGTCCGCCGCGGTTCCGGGTGACTGTCGCCCCCCGACACCCGGGATCGCTGGTTGTGGGGGGAAAAGGGGGTGGCAGATGGTGGCCAAGGCTCAGCCGGGACCCGGGACGGTCCCGACGGTGGAAGTGATGGGACCGGAACCGTCGGTCAAGCCGGTCGGCGTGTCGAAGGAGGAGTTGGTTACCCTGGGAACCCGGGCCTGGAACGCCGTCTACGCCCGCGCGGAGCAGGCGGTGGACTGGCTCGGCAAGCGGATCCGGGACGGGGCGAGGTGGATCTGGTTCGCCCTGGTCAAGGTCTTCGACTTCGCCAAGGAGGCCGCGATCCGCGTCGCCAGCTGCGGTTGGGAGCTGGCGAAGGTGGCCATCCACGCGGCGATCAACCTGGCCAGGCTCGCGATCGAGCTCAGCCAGTCGGTCCTGTCGGGGATCCTTCGCGCGCTGAGCATCCTGCTCGACGGCGTGAAGGAGGAGAAGGCTGCGGCGTGAAACCGGCGGGCGCGAGCCCGGCCGGGGGATGGAAGGAGACGCGCGGGCTGAAACACGCCCGCGCGTTTTTTCTCCGTATCGGGGAGGAAAGGCCAAGTGGGAACGATAGCCCTGTCGCGAACATACATCGCCCCCGCCGGCGCCCCGGTCCTTCACAGCGTCGATGAGGCGCTACTGACTGCCAAGGTGTCGCGGACTATCTGTCTCGATTGCTCCGACCGGTACTACTGCTGCCACAGGCGCGCCACGGAACGCGGCATCCTGATCGGCGCCCGCCAAGCGGAACATCTGATGTCGCTGGCCCCCGCGTTGATGCATTACACGGGCCACCCTTCGGCCGAGTGGCTTCCCGTCTTCACGCGTTGGCTGGACTGGGACAAGGTTGAGCCGGATCACGAGCAGCTGTTCGGCGGCGGGTTCTCCATTCGGTTGGCTCGAAGCAAGGGTGACTGCAACTGCGCGATGATGAACTCCATGAGCGGCTGCATCCTGCGCTGCCACGAGCGCGCTCGTGGCGGGGAAGGCAACAACTGTGTCCCTATCAATTGCCGGCTGTTGCCGGCCCAGCTCAGCAACGGAATACTGGGCCTGGCTCCGGGCTACCCCGATAGTTTCCATTGTGCGATATCGCCAACCGGCGCCCTCAATGGCGCGGTCGGCTATTCGCTGCTGGAGCTTGTCATCGGCGATATTGACTACATATTTCGCAGACTGGGGGCGGGCCTGGAACTGCGCAACATCGCCTTCTCGTGGAAGGCGAAGACGGCGAAAGTGGCCGAGGAAGTCAAATGAGCAATGTTGACGAATTGAGACGGAACCCGTTGTACATGAAGTACCTGGGATGCCTCGGCCTGCTGGCCCGCTGTTCCATCCATCTTCAGGATGTGGCAGGTGAGGACTCCGCGGACGAGCTGCGCGAGACGATCGAGCGCGCCCTCAGCGACGCGCAGCATCTCGGCGTCCCCATTCGGTACAGGCGGATCCTGGCCCGGATAGAAGTGGAAGCGAAAGCCGAAGGAGAAGACGATGAAACTGGGAAACAAGATAAGGCCGCGGGTCAGGGTGGTGGGCATCGACCCGCCGCCGGATGAGCTGTGCCACCTGTGCGGAAAGCCTGCCGACGCGTACGTCGCTGAGCTCACCAAGACCGGCGCCGTGCGGCCGGACGCCTGCAACGTTCCGATCTGCACCGGGTGCCGAAAGAAGGGTAGGTTCCTGACTTTGGTCCGGTGTGTCGCCAAGAAGCCGGCGCGTCCGGCGGGGAAGACGGATGCGGCGTGTTGCGCCGCACAGAAAGGGGGCTGATGAAAGTCAAGGTGGTGCCGGGCTCCGCGCGCGTGCGATTCGTGTTGACGTACGCCAACGGGAAGGCGGTTTCGCTGGATTTCGGCTCGCATGATGCGTATATCGCCGGTAAGAAGTGGCGGGTGGCCTGCTTCGGCAACGACCGCGCCGGCGCTTACGCCGAAGTGGAATTCGACGACGTTTCCGTCATTTGCGACAGGCTGTTGGAGACGATAGCCTTCGAGCTGTCGGAGGCCATCAGCGGCGCGCTGCAAGGCGGGCGGAAGGCCGCGAAGCCGAAGCCCGAGCCGGCGCCGAAGGCCGCCAAGCCGTCACCAAAGCCGAAGCCGGCGAAGGCGGCTTATACGGGCGGGATAGACCTGTAGGTTTCCAAGGCGTTGGAAACCCGATCAGGAGGGCGTCATGAAGCGGATACTGAAGTGGGCGGCCGCGCTGCTCCTGCTGAAGCTATGCTTCATGGCGGGCGACATCCGGCGTTACGTGGCGGCGCGGCTGCAGTTGTCCAGGGGGCCGGCAGCTGCGCCGTCCGTCGGCGCGCCGAGGCCGCCCGAACTCCCGCCGGCCCCGCCGGGGCCGGAGGATCCTGACAGGTTTTGATCCGCGCTGATTGGCGGCGCGGAATGAGAGGAGGAGCGGATGAACCGGACGCTGTTCAAGGGGAAGGGGTCCAGGGGCGCGCCGCCGGCCGACACGGTCAACGCGGCGGGCGGCGTGGCGTACAAGATGACCGACGAGCAGGCGCTGGCCCAGCTGGCCGTGACGGGCTGCCTGTCGGACGTCTTCTACGCCAACGCGGAGATGCAGCTCGAGCAGGTCCTGGAAGTGGCGGCGAAGGTGCCCGCGGACTACGAGGCGCGGGTGGCGCTGTACGCCTGGGAGAAGGGCTACATGAAGGACATGCCGGCCCTGCTCTTGGCGCACCTGATGCGGCGCGACGTCGCGATGGCGAAGCGGGTCTTCCCGCGGATCGTCGTGAATGGCAAGATGCTGCGCAACTTCGTCCAGGTCATCCGCAGCGGGGTGACCGGGCGGAAGTCGATGGCCACGGCGCCGTCGGCGCTCGTGTCGGCGTACCTGGCCAAGCGGACCCCGCTGGAGCTCCTCAGGGACTCGATCGGCGACAAGCCCGACTTGGCGGACATCATCAGGCTGGCGCATCCCAAGCCGCCGAACGCGCAGTACCGCGCGTTCTACGCCTGGGCGCTCGGCAAGAAGCTGGACGCCGAGCAGCAGTCGGCGCTCCCGGAGATCGTTGCGGCGTACGACAAGATGTGCAAGACGGGCGTCCTCGATCTGGACGTAGTCACCAAGCTGCCGATTCAGATGCTCGGCAGCCTCAAGATGACCGACGACGCCTGGAAGAGGACCGCGGTCAACCTTCCCTGGCACGCGCTGCGGATGAACCTCAACGCGCTGGCCAAGCACGGCGTCTGGCAGGACAAGGAAGTCCTGCTCCGCTGCTGCGACAAACTGCGGGACCTCGAGACGATCAGGAAGGCGCGGGTCTTCCCGTACCAGCTCCTGATCGCCTACAAGATGACCGGTACGGACGTCCCGAACGAGCTGAGGGAGGCGCTGCAGGACGCCATGGAAGTGGCCGTCGAGAACGTTCCCGAACTGCCCGGCAGGACGTGGGTGTTCGTGGACGTCTCAGGCTCGATGCGCTCGCCCGTCACGGGAATACGCAAGGGGGCGACCACCGCGGTCCAGTGCGTGGACGTGGCCGCGCTGATGGCGGCCGCCATCCTCCGCCGGAACCGGGACTCCAACGTGCTGGCGTTCAACGACTCGGTCGTCGAGGGCTCCGACCGGATTGTGAACCGCCGCGACTCCGTGATGACGATCGCGGAGAAGCTGGCGGGGCGGCCGTCCGGCGGGACGAACGTCAGCGCGCCCATGCGCCAGCTGGTCGACCGGAACGAGCCGGCCGACACGGTCGTGTACGTGTCGGACAACCAGTCCTGGATCGATACCGCTGCCCATCAGTACGGGATGCAGGAGGCGACGGAGACCAAGCACCTGTGGCAGACGCTGAAGAAGCGCCGCCCGAAGGCGCGGATGGTCTGCGTCGACTTGCAGCCGTACCCCGACGCGCAGGCGCCGTCGTGCGCCGACACGCTCAATGTCGGGGGCTTCTCCGACGCCGTGTTCGACCTCATCGCCCTGTTCGCCAAGGGCGAGCTCACTCCCGACCACTGGGTCGGCGAGATCAGGAAAGTCCAACTGTGACCACGTCGCTTGTGGGCGGCTCGCGTACAGGGGCGGCAGCCACAACTGCCGCCCCTGCTTTTTCCCGACTTCGCGGCAGCGACTCGCGGAAAGGGGTGACATGGAAGCGCAGTCGAAAGAGCAATTGGCGAGGGTGTTGGAAGAGTGGGCAAAGGCGTCGAGCGACGTCGAATGGTCGCGTCGGCAACTGCTTGTGAAGGAGGACAAGCTGAACAGTCTGTTGGCCGACGCTGTCAAGGCGATGGGCATCGGCGGTACGGAGCTGGCGAGTCTGGCTGGCGGTGAGGAAGCGACGGATTGGGTGATGTTCGCCGGCGAGCTGGTTCCTGTGAGGACGGCCAGCGTCAACGGCGAGACGGCCCGCATAATGGACCTGACGGACATGGAACGGAGGGACCCGGAGAAGTTTGGGGCTGAAGCAGTGGGTCGATATCTGGAGAGCGGCATGCGGCCCGTGCCGGTGCCGATACCGGTATCGGCATCGCCGTTGACGGCGAATCGGCTTGCTGCCGTCGGCGTGGCTCAGTCCGGCAAGGCGCTCAGCATAAACGCCATCGCACGCCAAGTGGGGAAGGACCTCGGGATACCGATGCCGGTTTCAGACAAGAGCGCGACTGCCAGCTCGCACGGCAAGCAGGCGAAGTTCACGCCGGCGGATAGGGCAGCCATCGACGCGCTCTATTTCCACAGGGATACCATCCAGGAAGTAGCGCGGAGGTACAAGGCTGACGAGGCAGCGGCGTCTCGTTGGCTGGCCGGCATAGAAATGAAGCAAAGGGCCGCGGTTGAGAAGATCAGAAAGGAGTTGGGATGCCACTAGTTCTGAATGCGCCCTTCAGGGGGCGGCCGGTAGACCAAAACGCCGTGAAAGAACTGGAAACCGCGCAGTACCGGCGGGAGATGAAGGTTGCGGCAGCGGCCATGCAGCCGTTGCCGGAGGACGTCGTCCTGGCGGTCGGATTGACCTTCGTGTACGAACTCACGCCGGGATACCTCATCCGAAGGCATCGGATATCCAACGCGCCGCCGCGCATCCTCGCGTGGCTCGCGCAAGTGGGGTTCCAGCCCGGTCGCGGGATCGTCGGCGGATCGTCCGGCCACGGGTCCGGCGGCGGTTCGGCCGGCCACGGAAGCGGAGGCCATTCGCCTGGCTGCGGAAGCGGCGCTCGGGCACTGAAACGGCGGCGGTTCGGCTCGTCGCGGTAGGACGAAACATTCGTAGTTGACGGGGATGTTCGGTTGCAGTATCAGATAGGCTTGTGTGGAACTCGAGGTGAATGCGCGAGGGACTACATTTCGATGAGAAGGGGCCGGAGGCCCCACAGTGCCCGACGGAGCGCGCCGGTTCGCGGCGTCGGGGTTGTGCCACCGGACCTGGCCTTTGCGGATCCAGCGGTAACGCGGGGCCTTGTAATGCTCGTCTCTCGCATGTGTCATCACCCCGCTGTTTTACGGCACGAATGCCTGGAGGGGACTACCTATCGGAGGAGGAGATGCAGGTGCGACTCCTGCCCGCCGGTCTCGATCCGGCGGTAGCTCAACAGCAGAGCGCCTAAAAAGTCTCTTCCGACTTCATCGTGCCGCCTTTTTTTTCGCTTGCTGTTGGCAGGGCGGAGCCGGGCCGGCGCCATGATGGCGCGCCGGCTCCGCAACATGGGGGCGATCATAGAATCGACCCGACGTGAATGGGAGGAGTCGCGCGCCGAGGTGGCTCGGAGGCCTCGTTAAACACCGGGCAATGCAAACGTGCCAAGAACGACAAGTTCGTTCGCGGGGGCTTCGGCCTCCGCGCTGCTGCCTAATCGAACAGCGGCTAACCCCGCTCGCGCGCCCGGCCCGGGCGCGCGGGAAGATGACGGGCTGCCGCCCAGCAAGCTGGGCTAGGTCGGTGTACAACCGATGGAGTCGTGGGAAGCGACACGAGAGGCTTGCCGGTGGGCCGGACACAGACCATCGGACACGCGCGTAGAGGCTCGACCTGAAGCGGACGGGGACCCGAGTGCGAGTCTCGGCGCCTCCACAAATTTGTGCAGAATCGTAGGTGAACGGCTCGAATGCCGAGGGGGACTACACTTGAAATGTAAAGTCTCCCTCGATTTTCATCGAGCCTCCAACCTTTGACCCGAATGCCGTCCGGACTACATGGAAATGATGTCCGGCCACCTTTCATCGGGTCACCATTTCGCTAGCGTGACGGCTCGAATGCCGGGATGACTACATTGCCTAAATGAACGTCATCCCAATTCTCATCGAGCCACCTTTGCGAGTCAGCGGGCGGCTTCGGCCGCCCTTGTCTTTGGGCGCCCCGCCTACCCGGCCCGTAGCCGGGATTGCAGGCGGGGTTTCGTTGTGGGGGGGACTTGGAAGGCCGGTGGTCTCAGGCGCTGCAGAAAGGAGGGCCTGTATGCAGCCTAACGCCAGAACCTTTCATGCCACAACACTGCCCGCTTTGGCGAGGAAGGACCACCGATCGCTTCCGGGGTGCGGGATCCCCGGGCCGTGAAGGCGTGCGGCTGTACGGCGCGGCTCGGCGTATCCGGGTCGGCCGTGCGGCCGGTTTTTAGGTATGGGGCGGGCGAAAGCCTAGGCCCCGCCCCACAGAGAAGGAGCCAGTGACAATGTCCATTACCGTCAGGGTCGGCCCCATGGTGAAGGTGTTCGACCAGTTGGCGAACAAGACCGTCATGCAGATCCGACGCGACCTCGCGGGCCACATGGCCATCCCCGAGGCCTCTCGGGCGACGGTCAACAACGTGGACGTGAGCGAGGACCAGGTCGTCCAGGACTTCCAGACGATCGAGTTCGTGGTCCAGTCGGGTTCCAAGGGGACCGATTCGGTAGCGTAGCGCAAGGGCCGAAGTAGAAGCCTGTCAGGCCCGCCGCAAGCTACCGGGCCCGCTTCGGCGGGCCTGACAATTCGATAAAGGAATGAAGGAATGGCGAACACGCCTTCTGCGACCAGGAGACAGATCCGCATAGAGGGAAACCTCGTGGCGGTGGAGAACGTCCAGGTCGAGCGCTATGTCGGAGTCGACGACTTCATCGACTGCATGACGAAGCGCCGGCCGGTGGCCAGCCCCATACTGCCCAGGAACTGCGTCCTGTACGCGAACAACACGGCGGACACGTTCCGCCAGCTGTTCGTCATCCAGGAGCCTGCCGGCATACGGCGGATAAGGTACAAGCACGACCGGGCCAGCGGCCCCGGCGAGGGGATCAACATAGAGGTGTCCATGCCCATGCTGCTGTGGTTCTTCACGTGCACGGACATGTCGCTGGCGTCGCTGAGGTGCGCCGCCGTGCGGCGCGACCTGTCGGCCGTGGCCGATCCGATGGCCACGCCGCTCCTGAACCCACTGCTGCCGAACTTCCGCGATAACGGCACTGGCGTCATGTGCACCGGGCGCATGACGGTCGGCCAGCAGCCGACCCTGGCCAAGACGGTGGACGCGCTGATGCGCGCGATCTGGGATTCCGAGTGGAACCTGGACCTCGGCATCGACTACGCGAACACCGGCCTGGGCGACATGCGCGACTGGGCGCACAAGAGCACCGGTCAGCCGGGCTTCCACGAGCGGATCGCGTTTCCGCCGTACGAGCCCAATCAGCTGGGCGGGATGGTGCGGCGCGCGCTGGCGCAGCGGGACGGTGACTAGTGCTGCGCACCAGGGGCGAGCTGCTTACTTTCATCGGCGCCAAGGAGGACATGCGCCGGAGAGACGAAGCCAAAGCCGAGGCGAAGGCCGGGAATGAGCGGCCGAAGACCGACATATTCGCCGCCCTGGCGCGCGTGCCGCCCGTGCCGATAACCTCGCTGGAAGGGATAGCCGAGTTCGCGCTCGTCGTGCCCGACCCGGAGACGCTGGCCGAGATGCCGGGCACGCCGGCGCAGGTGCTGGTGTCGCAGTTCGTGTTCTACGCGAGGAAGTCGTTCCAGCTCGCGGAGGCGATGCGCCGCGACGCCGGCCAGTTCGAGCTGATACGCGCCGCGACGATGCGCCTGGAGGAGAGACGGTGAGCGTTCCGATAAAGATCTATGTGATGGAGGAAGGGATGAAGATGCCGGACGACGACCTCTGCTACCTGGTCGGCGCCAACGGCATCTTCAAGAGGACGCGATGCCCGCTGTTCGAGATCGTGATCAAGGTGTCGGAGATACCCGGCTTGGCCAACCTGGGTACGTTGGTCAGGCCGACGGTCGTGAAGATCCCCGAGCCGCTGCTGCGGCAGGTGGAATCGTTCTTCAAGGCCGTGTACGAGAAGCACAAAGCCGAAGCCGTAGTCCTGGTGCTGTACAACGAGAAGGAGAAGGCGTGGAAGCTGCTCATACCCGACCAGGAGGTCATGTGCGGCCACGCCGACTACGACCTGAAGAAGGTGGCCATCGAATCCGGCCACGTGCTGTTCGGTTCGATGCACAGCCACGGCAGCATGTCGGCCTTCCATTCCGGGACCGACGACAAGGATGAGTGCAAGTTCGACGGCATCCATATCACCATCGGCGCGGTTGACGGCACGACGCTCAGCTACGCCGTGCGGTGGTCGATGGCCGGCATGCTCATCAAGGCCGACCTGGAGGACGTCGTCGACCTGCCGAAGCCGCTCAAGGTGCCGTGCGAGGAGTCGTGGCTGGACCGCGTCAAGACGAGAGGGGCCGCGCAGATCGGGTATCTGGCCCGGCCTGCCGGCCAGGACTTTCAACGGTGGAGGGAGGACTACGGCGAAGGATGGTCGGAAGAAGCGGCGGCACAGGCACCGGCGTCGCCGGCAGCGTTACCAACCGGGACCGTTACTGTAGACCCGCAGGGCGCGGTGAAGGAGGTTTCCGCGGGCCCTTTCGCGGATGGCAAGGCCCTCTTCCAGGCGCGCGATACCGGAGACTCCTCGAATGAGCGGAAGTTCCCGCTCGCCCCGACGCGGCGCGTGCTGGATCCCAAGCTCCTGGCCGGCGAGCTGCTCGGCCTGGCGGAAGAGGAGAAGGCATATTGGGCCCTGACCGACGAGGTTCTTGAGGGGCCGCAGGGCTTTGCCACGTCGGAGGACTACCTCACCTATCTGGCCGATTGGCAGGATTATTTGGAGAGCGTGATCGTCACGGCGCAGGACATGGTCGATTACGAATCCGTCCAATACGCGCGCGCCGGCGCGGGCAAGGGGGGCTGATGAAGCTGTCTTTCGATTCGGTCACGGTTGTGGGCTGCGGGGGCATCGGCACTTGGCTGGTGCCCCCGCTGGCCCGCATCCTGGCCTGCCAGGGGTTCAAGGGCCCCGTCCACCTGTGGGACGGGGACAAATACGAGGAGGGGAACGCCAACAGGCAGGAATTCGCCCCGGCGCACCTCGGCGTCAACAAGGCCGAGGCGATGGCCAACGTCGTGCGCGCCAGCCATCCGGTGCTGGACGTCGTGGACCACAGGGAATTTGTCCTGCCTGACAATGTCGACCAGGCGGTGGCGGAGTATGGCCTGATGGTGACGTGCCTGGACAACAACCCGGCGCGCGCGCTTATAGAGGGCGCGGCGCGCAAACTGAGGAACGTCTGCGTCCTCAGCGCCGGCAACGAGCTCATGCACGGCAACGTGCACGTCCTGATCCGGCGGGACGGGAAGGACGCCACGCAGCCACTGCTGCTGCGGCACCCGGAAGTGGGCACGGACAAGAGGGGCGACAGGATCGACGGCTGCGAGCGCCTGATAGAGGAGGGCGAGACGCAGCTGCTGACGACCAACTTCATGGCGGCCGCGTCGGTGCTGTTCGCCCTGCACCTGCTGTGCACGCACGGCGAACGCGCCGATGGGCGCAAGCAGGAAACAGTGCCGCAGGAGATCTGGTTCGGCATCTGGGACGGGATCAACGTCGTGCCGGTTTTCAAGGGGAAGGAGGCCGAGCCGTGCCGTTCGTGATGGCTTTCGATGCATTGGAGGCGATAGACGTGGACCACATGCCCGACTTGGACGTGAGCGAAAGTGCCGACGAGTACGATGCCGGTCAGGCTTACGGCTGCTGGATCGTGTCGTTCCTGTGCACGCTCGCCGAGGTGATCCGGCGCGACTTCAACGTGTCAGGCTTTCGGACCGATTTCGGCATCGGCGACAGGATGCTCCAGCGGATAAGCTCGCCGGCGGTCCGCGCCGCCATCATCGGTTTTGTTAACGAGCACTACCAGGAATGGGTCGACGACCACGTCGTGCCGTACAGCGAGGACGCGGCGACCGACGACGTGAAGCGCTCGCTATGCGAGGGCTGCGAGGACGGTTGGGAAAAGAAATACGCCGAGTATGACGGCCCGATGGCCGGGGACGTCGAGCCCGACGAGGAGCTGGTTCTTGCCAGGACCGACAAGGAGCGGCTCGCGATGCTACACCGCAACCTGACTAGGCAGATGGAGCGCGATAAGCGGCTGCGCGACCAGCGCGCGGCGGAAGCGGTCGTGCTCAGCCGCGAGTTCGTCTGCGACGACCGGTGCGGCCGCTTCTTCGAGGCGCTGTCGGACGCGCTGACGCACAATACCGTCATCGATACCGAGGCGCTGATACGGATGTGGGACGAGCACTTCCATGGCAACCGCCCGCAAGGAATGCTGCCGGGACTCCACGCGCCGCCGCTCGTGGTTCCGCGCCGCGACGAAACTTTCGCATTTCGGAACTTGGCATTGTGATGCCCGGCAGTATAATGCCGGCTAGCAACGGGGTTGATAAGTCGGCCGTGAACTTATGGAGGGCCGGCGGTGGGAGGCGGCGGACGGACGTCTGCACGTATGGCACTGGCGAGGACCAAGCCGGTGATTCTCACCTTCGGCATGGTCATAGAGGAGACGGGGACCCCTCCCCGGACTTGGCTCGGCCACGCGGCCGAACTGGCCGTGCGGCTCGTCAGGCGCCGGCTTATAGAGGGCCTCCCGCGCAAGGGATTCTATCTGGGACCGGTGGTCCCAGATTGTCCGGTCAAGGGGCAAGGCGGGTGCGTGCGTCACGGCTGGGTTGAGACGTTCGACGGCAGGCTCTGCGACCCGCTGAGATGGAGCTTCGAGGGCACCGCACCGTACCTGTTTTTAGGGCGCGACGAACTGGGCTACTACGATGCCAACGGGGAATTGACCAGGGCGCGCTTCGCCGTCCATCCGCCTCCCTTTGACTCGAAGGCGTTAAGGCTGCCGGCATGCCCGTGCTACAACTGCGACCTGTTCGTCCGCCGGGAGCTGCTGTGCGGCTCGCCGGCGGTAACGCTAGGCCAGGCGCGGTACGTCGCCGCCCTGGATCCCGTGAGGCTAGGCGACTGGGCGGTCCATATCTACAGGTGGCTGATCCAGTCCGGACACGGCGAGCTGATACCGCTGTTGCACAGGGCGAAGGTGATAGGACCCCTGTCGAAGGCGGCGTTGGCTTCCGTCGATTGACCCGGAGGAACGATGTCGGAAGACAGACCGAACATGGCCGTGGGCCCCCGTCTCGTGGCGGCTCCGGCGGTCGATGAAGGAACGGCTGAGGCACGGCCCGTGGAAGTGAAGCCCGTGAAGGTGAGGTACGGCGGTTTGAACGCTCTCAAGTTCGTGCCGGTCCCCGTCGCGGTGTCGGCTTTCAAGGACGGCGGATGGCCGCGCTTCGTGGGCGAGTTGTCGGGGCTCACTTGGCTTGTGCTCGGCGCGATCCCGCATGAAATCTGCGCGCTGGTGATAGACTTTTGCGATGTCGAGGCCTACGATGTTACGCACACGGTATGGCTGCCCGGCTTGGCCGCCGCGTATGTCAATCCGGGATTGGGATTGGATTCGTTGGCGGGACTGAGGGTGAAGTGCAGCGACGGGCATGTCGCGATCATCGCGGCGGTCGGCGACGGGAAGGTGGTGCCGTTGGCGGTCCTGGTTGAACTCTAGGAGGAAACGGTGAAGAAGAACGGCGTGCTTACGGGCACCATGCTGAAGGACGGCCGCGTGGCGAAGGCGAACCTGGACCAGTTCGCCAAGGAGTTCCCCAAGGGCGTCGTCATGGACGCCGCCGGCGTGGCCAAGCTGCAGGAGAAGGAGCTCCTGTGGGCGCTCACGATCATGATGAAGTCCGAGCGCCGCGACGAGTTCGTGGCCAGGGAGCGCAAGGCCGGCACCGACAGGACGGCAGCGTCGTCGGCTGCCTGGGAGTCGTTCAAGGCCGCCGAACAGGAGATCCACAAGCAGTTCGGCGAAGCCAAGGCGAAAGTCAAGCAGGCGCTCAACGGCAGCAAGGACGCCGCCGAGAAGGCGTACTCGGCATCGGTCGCCGAGGCGTTCTTCAACGCCCTAGACGACTGAAATGCCCAGGGCGCTCAGGCTGCTGCTGGGGTTGCTGCGCCGGCGGCTTCACCGCAAGGGCTGCGCATACAAGCCGATCGACTTCGCCTGCTACGTGCCAGGCCCGCGCGGCGCGCGCGGCCGGCACGTGGCGTGCGAGTGTGGGAAGGTGTTCTTCAGCGACCTGATGGACCATGTCAAGACCCGGTAGTTTAAGATAAAACACCCTCTCCGTGGGCCCCTCAAACCCATCTATCGGGGATGCGGGTAGCCAGGCCCGCCCGGGTCGCTTTCTCTTCTGGAGGAACGATGAACGACCACCTGAAGTCGAAGAACCAGCTCATGGTCGAGAAGTTCAAGGCCTTGACCCATGAGCACCCGATGGGCGTGCTGCGGCAGGTGATCTCCGTAAGGCCGACCGCCGACCTGCCGTTGGAGGTCCGCAAGCTGTGCGCGCGGCTCATGCTCGAGGAGACGCTGGAGACGATCCAAGACGGCTTGGGTTTGGCGGTGCGCGTGCCCGAGCGTCCGTGTGCGGGTGATCGCGAGTTGGTCACGATCGACCGTGTGGAGTTCGTGTCGCGGTCGCGCGCTTACTTGGTCACGCTGGCCGACGGCCTGGCCGACCAGGAAGTCGTTCTGCTCGGGACGGCGTCGGCGTTCGGCATCGCCCAGCAGCCGATCTTCGAGGCCGTCATGGACAACAACTGCGAGAAGTTCGGCCCCGGCCACTCGATGGACGAGGGCGGCAAGCTGGTCAAGCCGGCGGGCCATAAGGCCCCCGACATCGGCGCGCTGTTGCGGCAGCAGGGGTGGCGCGATGACTAACAGTTGTGATTCGTCGGCTGTCTGGTGGACGCTCGGCGACCCGACGGAGTGGCAATTCGTGGCAAAGGAGAAAGGGATGAGCAACGAGACGGCGGGTGTGCCGATCGCGCCCGAGCTGATGGCGGAGGTCCACAGGACGTCCGCCTGCTTGATGGCGCTGATTCCGTCGTGCAGGCCCCATCGCGTGCCAAGGAAGCCGATTACTCTATATTCCAACGTCCAATTCACCTGGCCGGAGCGGTCCTGCGGGCCGCTTGCGGGCTTCACGATCGGCCTGCCGTGGATACAGGTATGGCCGCCTAACAGCGCGGGCCAACCGGAGCCGCGCCGCGTCGTGACGATGATGGCCACCGATGACGGATTTCTGGTCCTGCTTTCCGATTCGGCCGGCTTGCCGAGCACGTTCATGTTTTCCAATGCGCAGCCGATGACGAAAGGGGACCGAGTGGAGTTCGGGTCGCGCGGAGCGTATCCGCTAGAGTCCATGGTGCCGCGCCGCAAGCACGTGGCGATGTTCGCGCACGCGCTAAAGGACGGGCTGAACCTGAAGATCCGCCAGGCGGTGATAGACGCCGAGACCGCCGAGGGGAGGGCGGTTCAGGAATGGGAGGCCGCCTGCGAGGCCGCGAAGAAAGAGGACACGGAAATGCGGGAATTCTTCTGCAGCATCGGTTGAGGATTTGGCGGCCGGATTCGCGCCACATCACGCTTGACTCCGACGGCCCGCAGGGCTAAAGTATACGTCGGCTGAAGGGAGCGAACGGCACAACCAATGAGATGTCCTGCCTGCGGAAACCAGGCGCGGCCGGTGTCGCCGCCGCGCCCACCGTCATCCGGCGAGCTGGGGCTGAGCCGCTGCCCGTCGTGCGGACATGTCTTCCAGGACCCGCCCACGATTTTGGTCAAATACGACGCCGATTACGTCGCCAAATACCGCGGCTACACGGACGAGATGTCCTACCTGCGGCTGGGGTTCCTGAAGGCGTTCGCGGGGGGCGGCCCGCTGCTGGACTTTGGCTGCGGGGACGGCAGGTTTGTCAAGGTGGCCAGAGCGGGCGGGTTCGACGCCTACGGGTACGACATCCACGGCGTCGACGTCGGCGTGCCGATGGTGGGGTGGGACAGGATCGGCCGCGCCGACTGGGGCGTCGTGACCATGTTCGATTCGCTTGAGCACGTGCCCGACCTGCATCAGGTCGAGCGGGCCGCGGCCCGCGCGACGCGGCTGATAATCGCCACGCCGTGCCCGCCGACGGGATTCCCCGACGTGCGCGACTGGAAGCACTATAAGCCTGGTGAGCACCTGCACTACTTCAGCCGGGCCTCCTTGCGCCAACTGTTCGTCAGCCGCAAGGAGGTCTGCCACACGAATGTCGAGGACGCGATACGGAAGCCCGACGGTGCCGGATGGAACATTCGCACCGTCGTCTTCGAGAAAGAGGAGTAGATGGCGCATGCCCAGCGAGGCGCTGTTCCAGCAATACTACAGGTGGGGCGTCAGGACGGCGACGAACTTCGCGAGGAGCAAGTCCGTCTCCGCCGCCGACCTGCCCATCTGCGTGAACAGCGGGCTGATAGCGCTGTGGGACTGCACCAAGCGGTACATCCCGACGAAAGGCAACTTCGCTGCATACGCGCGCTGCCGCATATCCGGCGCCGTGCTGGACACCATGCGCGAGCTGGACCCGCTCTCCAGGTCGCTGCGGCGCACGTGCGCTGCCAAGGGCCTGCCCCCTCCAAGAGTGTGGAGCATCACCGAGGGGGCCAGGGACCGCGGAACGGACATGTCGTGGCGCGACATCAACGAGTGGGGAGACGAGCACGCCAACGACGAGGCGGTGCGGTCGGAAGCCGCCGAGGTCGGCCGGCTGCTGCTGCGCTGCCTGACCGATCCCGACCGCAGGCTCGTGGTCATCCTCATCGACGGCAGCGTGACCGCGCGCGCTTACGCCGAGCAGCTGGGCGTCAACGAGACGCGCGTCAGCCAGCGGTTCCACGAGGCCATCCTCGCCCTGAGGCGGGCCGCCGCGGAGCGCGGTCTCATCGAGAACCCCGAAGCGCTGCCGTCGCCGGACCGGCGCGGTTAGGCTTTCCAAGGCCTTGGAAATGTTCAGGAGGAAACTGTGTCGCGATACAACGTGCACGTGTACGCCCTTGTTCGCGTGACGTTTCGTGGATACGAGAAGAAGTACGCGGTAGACACTGTCGAATCGGTCAGGATCTCGCTGGAAGAGCATGGACTCGATCGTCTTCTTACGGAGCGTTTAAGAGACGGCGAAATCGACGTTCAAAGCATCGAGGCTTGGGGTCTGGAGCCTGAAGGTAATGACAAAAAGGGCAGCGATGCGGTGGCCATCAAGATGTACGAACCGATGGACGACGGCAGACTGCTGGAAGTGCCGTTCGATTGCAATCCCAAACGTGCGACTTTGTTGCGCTTCGTCGATCGCGTAGCCGACGAGCGTTGGGTGCTGAACCGGAGCGCTGAGGCTAAGGCGGAAAAGGCAGTGGCTACTTTGCGGGAATTCGTCAGGTGGGCGCAGGCACTGTTGAGAAGGAAACCCAGATGAAGATCATCGAGTTCACGGTGGAAAGGGTGGGGACAAGCGTCATCCTGAACGGCGAGTGCGTGCCGAAGGGCGTGGCGAAGGTTGACGAGACCGTCATCCGCAAGAAGCTGCACCCGGAGCACCTCTGGGCCCTGGCCTGCGAGGCGCGCAAGCTGTCGTTCCTGCTGGCCCAGGCGTACAACGAGGCCCAGGTCCGCGAGGGCGAGATCTCGCAGGCCCAGGCCGAGAGGAACCTGGCGGTCATGAAGGCCAAGCGGCGGCAGCTCCTGAAGCAGGACCCGATCGCCGCGCTGCTGAACAAGGACCGAGGGGGGACCTGATGACCGGCCTGGTGCGGCCGCACGTGTTCGCGCTGCTGTACGGGGATTTCCTGAAACTGCACGAACGGCTGGTGCTCAGCCTCGCGCGGAACGTACCCAGCGAAGCCCCGGTCTGGCTGTGGCTGAACGTGGTGTGCCATGACACCAAGTCGGCCCTGGCCCCCGGCAGGACGAAGGTCAACTGGCGCACGTTCATGAGCAACGTGAATGTGGGCAAGTACAGGGCCATGCGGCAGATGTTCACCGAGGCCCTCAAGAACCCGAACTGGAACTGGGCCGTGTGGTTCGACGACGATTCCCACATAGACAAGGCCGACTGGTGGGAGACGTGGGACGAGTACGTCAGCTCCAGGATGGCCGAGGGTCCGGGGAAGATCGCCTATGTCGGCCAGCCGTGGTGGCTGCACTACACGCCCGGCATGTGGCAGGCCGTCAAGGAGGCGAAGTGGTTCAAGGGCAAGGAGCCCGAGACCATAAGGGACAAGCCCGCCGTCACGTTCGCCACCGGCGGCTACTGGTGGCTGGCGCGCTGGGCGCTCGAGAAGCTGGACTGGCCGGATATCCGGCTGAACCACAACGGCGGGGACCACTTGCTTGCGCAGGCGGTGCGGCAGCAGGACTGGCCGTTCCACAAGTTCGCCTACGGCGTGAAGGTCAACGACGCGAAGCGCCGCGGCTACTGGGAACCTGCACTGGGGGATAAGCAATGAAGGAGCTGGACGAGTTCACGCAGGCGTTCGTTGCAGCCCTGCTGTGGTCGGAATCCGGTGACGACGATGAATATCTCGATTCGCGTTATACGGTCGAGGACTTTGCCGAGGAGACGCTCGCGTGCATCGTGAAGGAATGCGAGGAGTTCCAGCGCGCGAACGCCGCGGACATCAAGGACCGTCTTGCCCGCGCCGGGCATGATTTCGCCCTCACGAGGAACCACCACGGCGCAGGGTTCTGGGACGGCGACTGGCCGGAGGCCGGGGACCGGCTGACGGAAGCCGCGGGGAAGTTCAAAGAGTTCCATCTCTATGCCGGGGATGACGGCAAGCTGTACGCTGAATCTGGGGGATAAGCAATGAAAGGACTGCTGCGGACGGTCAACGTGGGCTGCGGTTGCTGCGCGCGGTCATGGTAATCAAGGAGGGCGGATCGTACGCGGAGTTCCAAGAGGCGCTGAATCCGCAAGGGACACCGGCCAAGAGGAGGATACGTGGCGAAGAGAGATTACGTGCCGCACCGCAACGCCCAGGCCGTCCAGGCGGGCATGAAGAGCAGGGAAGACGACCTGGCTGAGCTGAACCGGGCCCTGGGCGCGTTCGTCGGCTCGATGCAATCGAAGCTGATAACCAAATACGACAAGGGCTACTGCGGCTGGAACGACCCGCGGATCGAGACCCACAGCAACCTGCTCCGCCTCCTGAAGAAGAACCTGGAGGAATGCGACTACATCGACGTGGCCAACCTGGCGATGATGCTGCACCTGCGGCAGAGGGCGATCCACCATGAAGTCCGTGAAGCCCGGCGATAGGGTCTACTGGGACGACCCCGACGGCCGCAAGTGCGGCGGCTTCGGCACGGTCGTCAGCGTCCACGGCGACCGCGCGGACGCGTCCGTCCGCCTGAAGATGGAAAGCGGCGGGGAGACGGAGGCGCTGCTTCACGAGCTGAAGCGCGCGATCAACGTCGTCGTCCAGATGGACGGCGGGACGATACAGGCGGTCCTCATTGACGCGAAGGACGTCGCCATCGAGAACGCCGTGTTCACGGAGCGCTCAAAGTACGTGGAAGACGATCTTGTCGAAGTGAAGACCGGCATGCTGGCCGGCGAGGCGATATACTCCGTGCATGAGGTCACGGGCCCGACCAACAAGGCCACGATGCAGGGCGCGTTGGCCGCCGCCAGGAAGTACGTCGAGGAGGATTAACATGGACCCCCTTGGCCCGGTCACCCCGGCGATAGGCGCCCTCCTATACGGCCCCTATCCGGATCTGCACAAGAAGTTCCTGGATGGGCTGTGGCTTGGCAAGCTGCACTCGCTGCCCGTCTACCTCTGGCTGAACGTCGTGGGCGACAAGACGCGGAAGTTGCTGGAATCGCATCCGCTGCATTGGCGGATCTTCGATTCTGCGGAGGAAAACCTCGGCAAGTACAAGGCGATGCGCATCCTGCTGGACGGCGCGCGCAAGGACCCCGACTGGAACTGGTGGGTCTGGTTCGACGACGACACGCCGATAGTGAAGGCGGACTGGCTGGCGAAGTGGAAGCAATTCATCGACGGCCGCCGCGACAAGAACGTATGCTACATAGGCACGATCAGGGTCAAGCACTTCCCGCCCGGCTTCTGGGACGTGGTGAAGGCGGCCGACTGGTTCAAGGGCCGGCCGCCGGGGCACCCGCTGCGGAAGGAGGGCGTCGACTTCGCCCGCGGCGCGCACTGGTGGCTCCGCCGCGACGTGCTGGAAACCCTTGACTGGCCGGACAGGAGGCTGGACCATAACTACGGGGACGTACTGCTTGGCGAGGCGATACACCAGCTGAGGCTGCCCGTGCACAAGAACGACTACGGCATCAAGATGGACATCATGAAGCGGCGGGGCCGGACGTCCGGCCTGCCGCCGGTCAAGCTCTGAGGAGGTCGAGATGCAGATCAGGGAGGCTATGGGGCACCTGACGGGGTTGTTCGTGGCGGCCAAGCTGGCCCACGAGGGCAATCCCCTGACGGCGCAGGCGCTTGGGGCGGCCGAGGTGGCGCTCCAGACGCTGTCGGCGTACACCGAAGTCCCTCTCACGGGCTTCAAGAGCGACGAATTGGCGGCCCGGACGAAGGTGATGCTGCCTTTGTTCGGGTTGTCTCCACAGCCTCGGCCGGACCCGCTCGCGTCAGCGACGGGCCCGGTCGCAGCACCCACGCCGGACGGCAAGCCGATGGCGGTTGCGCCAGTCGCGCCGCCCTCGCCGTCCGCAACGCCTGGCCCGCAGGACATATTGCGCCGCAGCTACGCGGCGCAGGTGGCAGGCGGCAGGCGCACCGTGTCGGCGCCGGAGGACGTTGAGAAGGCGCGCGCCGACGCGCAGTACATCATCGAGAACGCCCCGTTCGTTCCCGAAGCCGGCCAGGAGTTCGCGACGAGCGTCGCGGCCACGGCGGCTTCCATCCTGGCGACCATAGACAGGACCGACCGCGTCAGCGGCAAGCAGGCCACCGCGCTGGAGAACATGCGCGGCGGCCTGGAGAAGTGGCTCTTCAGGCGCGGCGAGGAGATGGCCGACGAAGGCGAGTGCATGAGGGACGACTGAATGCGCCCCGCCGAGCGCCGGGAGCGGCGCGCGAAGATGCGCCGGGCCAGGTACGACAGGATGGTCCGGTTCCTTCCGCGCCTGCGCGAGTTCTGCGCCCGCGTCGCGGTAACGATGAGGAAGACCGACGGCGGGAACGGCTGGGAATTCCGCCGCGGCGAATACATCCTCCTGTGGACGCCGGCTACCAATACCGTAGTCATCCAGACTACATTGCGCGGCAGCGCCGACGTGCGCTTCAAGGAGCCCGGCCGTCCAGGCAGGCCGCGCATCCTCGTCGCGCTGGAACGGGTCTGCTCGGTCAGGCCGGGGGTGGCAAATGAGCCTACGCGAAGTCCCCGTCACCGTGTCGACGGACCAGCCGGCCATGTCGGCGTGCGCGCTGTGCGGCCGGCCTAGCGGGCCCAATGACGACCCGTTCGTGTTCATCGAGACTAGCGGCACGCTGTCGGCCCTCGTGGAGTCATACTGCCGGCCGTGCTATAGGAAACTCAGATACTACGCCCTGGCCGACCTGGACAGTTGGCCCGACATAGATGCTGTCGAGCGCGGCCCTGTCCGATTCAATCTGCCGCCCTGGCTTGTCGTTGGCGGCTCCGGACTCAAGCTGTACCATTCCTGCCACGACAAGGCCGAAGGCGAAGGCAGCTGACATCGGGGGCGGGGCCGGCGCCGGCCCCGCCCCCGCCCCACTTTCAGTTGCGCGATGGCAGAACAGAAGGTATAGTGTTAGCGAGACTTACGCCCTACGACTGGTTGGGGGCGAGGCACATGGCGCTACACGAGCACCATAAACGCAACTTCGCGGCCATAGTTCAGGCTGCCCGAGACGGCAACGTCGCCGTCGTGGCGGTCAAGAGGAAGACCACCTGCGAGGAAGCCGCTGCGCTCTGTGCCATCTGCCATGAGCCGGACGGTCGCAGCACGTTCGTGCCCTTTGCCATCATGGTGGACGGGAACCCGTTCGAGGACTATGAGCTGCTTCTGCCGGACTCCATCACCAAGCCGGCGACCCGCCTTGACCGCATTGCGGCTGCGCGCCGCAGGAAGGCCGGCGACGGCCCGCCGTCGGGCAACTGACCGAAGTTCTTGTTGCTTTATCAATCTTGCCGATTACACTCCTTACAACTAAGGGAGGGTTGGGCGTTGACGCTTGACGTTCGTGACACGGCTCCGTTGATGGACAGCCAAGAGCCGGCCGACGTGCACGTCCTCTATTCGGCGCGGCAGCTCGGCAACGACCTGCTGCCCGCTTGGATCGTGCACTTCCTGCGGGAGCACTGGCGGACCGGCGCGCGGGCCTTCGACGTGGACGGCCTGCGTGACAGTAGATACAACTCCGACTTCAGCGAATCGGCGAAGGCGCTGGTCCTGCTGGACGCCGTGGAGTTCTACACGAAGAACCGGCTGCGGCTTAACGGGCGCGCCTGGACCTGCGCCTGCGCGTGGTGCTACGACTCCATCCATCCGTTCAAGACGGCGGCGTTGCCGCCCTCCGAGGTGGGCGTCCACGCCGTGTTCTCCAACTGCGCGTCGTTCGTGAAGGAGCTGCCGGCGATGATACCGGCGGCCTTCTGCTGGAAGCCGCAGCGGCCGACGCCGCCGAAGAAGCCTTTCCCGCGGTCGGGCCGTATAGGGGCGGTGCTGCCCAATGTGGCGGACAGAGACTTCTGCCTGCTTGAGCGCGCGCGGTCCATCGCTGAGTCTGTGGGCAAACCGGCTAGCTTCACGGTCTATCTGCCGGCGTTCGCGACCATTTCCGATCTGCCCGTCAGTTTGGCGAAGCACGCCGTCGTGGGCGACAGCGAATCGTTCGGGCTGGACCGGCTCGACGCGGTGATACCCGCGCCGCGCCTGACCGACTACCGGCACGGCATCGTGCCGCCCGAACTGCTTCAGGCCCTCCTGTACGGCAAGCCTGTGCTGGCGATCTACCATCCTGCGCTGGATGCCGTAGTCCCCCACGCGCATTTCCTGCTGCGGTCGCTGTCGGCGTTCGACGAGGCCGTCGCGGCGGCGCTGGAACTCAAGGACCTGCCGAGACTGGACCCCGACGACGAGAATGTGCGCAAGGATCTCAACACGACCCCGGAGCGGTTCGTCGACCTCGTGATGACGGCCGCGCAGAACTGGCTGAGGAGGAAGCCTTGAGCGAGTCGGAGCCGGGCCGGATCGACTTCGCCGGCCCCAACAGGCGGTACTGGCAGCTGATGGACGGCGCCGGGCGCGGCCTGCTCGGCGAGGCCCTGACCGACGATGCCGTGGTGGAGTACACCGACGGCCTGTGGCGGGTGCTGGCGCCCGGCGAGCCGGTCACGATGGCGGTCCGGCAGATGATGGCCGCCTACGTCGGCAGGACGCTCGACTGGCAGGTGCGCCGCTCGATCTTCTGGCGGCTGGCGGCCGCGTTCGACCGGCTGCTGGACAACGAGAAGGTGGACACGCAGTTCACGCAGACGGCGCCGTACTGGACCGGCCTGCGCGTCCTGGACGCCTGGTACTCGCGGCCGTCGCGCGAAGGCAAGTCGATGGTGGACGTGTCCATGTTCGTGTACGGCGGCCCGTTCGCCGGTCTCGACTTCACGCAGCGGGTGCCGTGGCGCTGGCTGATGCGCGTGCTGGCCTGGGACGTCGGCTTCACGCGGTTCAAGCGCGTCCACATAGGCGAGCTGGTGCAGGCGCGGCTGATAGGGCTGCTGGACACGTCGGAGGTCGGCCGCCCCAAGCTGGCGGAGTACCGCGGCAAGGCGGGGATAAAGGCGTTCAACCGGGGGCTCAGGAAAGACAGGCAGTTCTGCCGGCTGGGACTGGCTGGCCATGAGTGCTGGTCTTGCTGGATGGGCTACGCGTATGAGCCTGGCGTCATGGACCCGTGCATGAAGGCGGCCCACTCGCGGCGATGGGTGCAGCGGCCGTGCAAGGCGTGCGGGCACGACGGCTGGTTCGACCCGGGGTACGACACGTTCACGTGCCTTCGCTGCGTGGCGCGCGACAACGATCTGAGGCAACGGATAGGCGGATGATGCCATGCTGCGCTGCCTGCTGTGCGAACTGGTGATGGAGCCGATCGGCATCCCGCCTGCCTGCCCGAACTGCGGGGCCAAGGTGCTGCCGTGCGATCCCGTCGATGAGCTGAGGACGGTGCAGGACAGGATGGACTGGCTGCGGCAACAGGTAACTCGGAGGACGGGCAATGGTGATGCAGGTTCGGGACGGGAGCGGCAAGGGCTGGTACGCGCCTAACAGGGACCTTGCGTATGTTCTGCCGTCCCTGGTGAGCGCCACCCTGCACGCGATGGGTGACTGCAAGGCCGTTCCCAACATCGACGCGGAGTCGGTGGGCAAGGTGGCCGTAGCGCTGGCGAAGATCTTTCTCGATATCGCGGGCGACAAGCCGCCTGACAAGTTCGCAGTCCTGGAGCGCCTGCTGGAACTGGAGAAGGAGCAGCCGGCCGCCGTCCGCGAGGTGTGCTGGTCGCTCTTCAAGGTGCTCATGGGTGCCTACAGGCAGTGGGTCGGCGAGGTCAGGCCGAAGACGCCGGACGACAAGCCGCTGGAGACGGCGGAGCTGAAGCAGCTGCTGGCCCGCTTCGCCTCGCCGGAAGGGAAAAGCTGATGAAGGTTCCGAGAAGAGCCCGCCGGCCGGCTCGTGACTTCCTGGGCAGGCGGCTGACGCGGTTGATCAAGGAGTACCACGAGCACCGCAACCAGCAGTACCGACAGCCGTGGGACGAGGCGGCGGATCTCCGTAGGATCGAAAGGTGCTGGTCCGTCCGCGCGATCGGCGGCGGGTTCCAGTCGTGCTGCGGCACGTTCCACTTCTACATCCGCGGAAGAAGTGACCACGTCGAGGTGGCCGCGAACAGATACTGGCAGCCCAGGATGGCTGACGGCAGCGTGCCCGGCTCCCTCCTGGGCTAAGGAGGCCGACCATGGTGCTCGATCGCATCGGAAAGCTGTGCCCGGGCGGGAAGCTGCCTAACGACTACATCGTCTTCGACTTGGAGACGACTGGGCGGAGCATCTATTCCGATCGCGCGATCGAGCTGGGGTTCGTGGGAGTGTCGGACAGGAAGATAGCCTTCGAGCTGTCTTGGCTGGTGAACTGGAACATAGCGGTCCCGCCCGACGCGACGGCCAAGAATCACATCACGACCGAAATGGCCATGAGCGGGAAGTGGGGCCCGCGGCTGTTGCCGATGCTGCATCCGGTCCTGGAGGATTGGGCGTCCAGATACGTGTTCGTAGGCCACAACCTGATGAAGTTCGACGTGCCGCTGTTCAGGACCGAGCTGGCCAAGCTGGGGCTGAAATGGAACATCAGCGAGGACCAGATGATCGACACGCTCGGCATGGCCCGCGCGGTGTTCCTGAAGGAGGGCCCTTCCAACGGGGAGACGCTCGGCGGGTTCATGCGCCGGATGGTCAACAAGCCTGTCGGCGGCTTCTCTATGGACACCCTGACGGTGGACCTTAAGCTGGAACGGCATCTGAAAGCGGGCGAGACGACCCATAGGGCCGGGCCGGACTGCCGGCTCGAGCACTATCTTTTGGAGGAGCTTCGCAATGGCGGCTGAGACGTCCGGCGGGGAGAGATTCATTCAAGGCCTATGTACTGGCGGCATGATCGCGTTCCTTCTCACGGCTCTTTTTATGGCCGGTCCGATCGAAAGAGACCGGGACGAGTTGAAGGCCGAGGCTGCCAGACGGGGACATGCGGAGTTTTTTCTGCCGGAAGGCAAATCGTATCCTGTGTGGCGGTGGAAGGAACTTCCCTCTGAGAAGGCCAAGCCATAAGGAGACGGAATGTCGATCTTGGTTGCAGGCATCGACGCCGGGTTCGTGCATACCGGCTGGGCGCTCGTGAAGTTGTACGGCCCGGCCGACCGTCCTGGCAGGCCAGGACAGCCGGCTGGCAGGATGGACGAACTGATCAGCGTGGGCGTGATAAGGCCCAAGGACGACGGACTTGTCCCGGCGTCCTTTCATCCCGCGCCGGACTACGCTGTCACGCTGGGCGACAAGGTCGTGTACTCCGACGCCGGCCTGTGCGTGCGGCTGGTAGACAACCTCTGCGATGTGCTATGGGGCGCTCGGGCCGCGTTCATCGAGCTGCCAAGCGGCGGGTCGCAGGGTGCGCGGGCGGGCAGGTGCATGGGCATGTCCACCGCGGTCGTCGTGACGACGATGCGGTTGTTCGGCCGGGTGCACGATTCGACGCGGGCACCGGTGCTGTTTGAGGGCCATGAGATCTACGCGCCCGACGACGTGGAGAAGGCGCTGGGCATCCACCTGACGCCCGGCGAGGCGAAGGCGATGAAGAAGGGCGACAAGACCAAGTGGAAGAAGGAGCGCATCCGCGAGGCGGTCGTGCGCGCGTTTCCGGCATTCGACGATTGGCCGCCCGTCAAGAACGACACGCAGGACGCCTACGACGCCGTGGCGGCGTTCCTGTGCGCGCGGAAGCGCAATCTGCTGTACGGGGAGTTGGTCCGGCGTATCGAGGAGCGCTAAATGCAAGTGAAGAAGCTGTCCGTAATCGTGGAGCCTTCGGTAGCTGACATCGACGATTTGCGCAGAAGCCTGCTGTTCCAACAAGGCTTCTTCCCGGGCGCAAAGAGCGAAACGCGGCGTACGGCCGTCGAAACGGCTATCGGGGTCGTCTGCCGCTGGCTGGCTCGCAGGGAAATAGAGATAAAGTGAGCGAACCGGAGAAAATAGGTGAAAGGGGAAACATGGCCGTCGAGATTCCAGGCAGGGAAGGCGAGGACAAGATCAGGAAAGCCGAGGCGTTGATAGCCAGCGGGGCGAAGCCGCACATCGTGAAGCCGGGTCCGGACGGGAAGCCGATGCTGTTCATGCCCGACGGCGTGACGCCGTACGTGCCGCCCAAGGCGGAAGCCGGGCAGGCGCAGGAGGAGAGGCGCTACGACCTACCCGAGGACGTTCTCGCCGAGGTGAAGCGGATCATCGAGTCGGACCAGGTCGCCGCGACGGCCATGACGACCATCATCCACGCCTTCACGCTGGTCGAGCTGGCCAAGATGAAGCTGATCGACAGGGACGACGTGACCGACATCGTCCTGCGCGCCATGGTGATGGTTGCCCATGAGCGGACCTTCGGCAAGGCCGACATCGAGTCCATCCGGGTCATGCTGAAGAAGCTGGAAGGGCCGATGCCGAAGCTGGCGCGGAAGTGGTTCGCGTCGATGGAGATCGAGGAGCGGGCCCGCAGGAAGGAGATGAAGGAGAAGGCGGAGCGGCTGGGCAAGGACGGGCTGGCGCTGCCGACGCCGTCGCTGCGCAAGCTGTTCAAGCACGGCTTCTGGCCGTGCCGCGTCCTGGTCCTGCAGGGGCCGCAGCCCGCTGCGGTGCGCGAGGCGTGCCGGCGCTGCGCCATGGAGCAGCACGCGCGGAAGATAGGCCGGGTGACCTACCTGGCTGGCGCGATCCAGGAGGGCGAGCAGGCGTACTTCGCCGATAAGGTCGTGCCCGTTGGTGAGTGGTCGGGCATAGCCGCCGGCGACGGCAAGCTGCGCACCGGCCTGAACAAGCTGTGCGCCGACGACACGCTCCTGCTGGTGATCGAGAGCCTGGACAACGCCAACCCGACGCCGCCCATCGAGGGCCAGTTCACGGAGGATTACAAGGCGTCGGCGGTGACGCGGCTGTTCAAGTGGGCGTCGCGGAACCTCGTCGGCGTGATCGTCGGCGACTGCACTGAGCGGCAGGACAAGCCGACGGACTACGGCGACGACATGGTCCCGCGCTGCAAGGTGGCGCTGAAGGAGCTGGACGCTGCCAAGGCGGAGCCGGGCGCGCTGTACATCGGCGACGACCCCCTGGCGCTGAGGACGGGAGGCTGACATGGTCGACGTGCTGGATTGGGCGGAGCAGCGGCGCGGCAGCTACCAGGAAGTGAAGCTGCCGAAGCCGGGTTCGCTCAAGCAGCTGGATGCCGACGGGTATGCCGCGTTCTCGCTGGCGCCCGTCGCGAACTACGTGCCCGACATCGACGACCGGCGGCTGTTCGGCAGGTTCGCCGGCGAGCCGAACGCCGCCAAGCCCGGCGAGATCCGGGTGGCGGCGTTCGAGCTCAGCTACCCCGCGGTGGCCAACTGCGGCATGCACGGCCTTCGGCTGCACTGCATGGATAAGCCCAGCTACGCCTGGTTCAAGCAGTGGATGCTCGCGCAGGGCTTCCTGGACCCGTTCCATGAGAACTACTACACGGTCAGGGCCCGCGGCTGCCCGGTGATGGACCCGTTCGTCCACATGTCCAACAAGGGGCCCGACGTGGGAACCTCGCTGGAGGTCTTCGCCGTGTCGAGCATGCGCGGCAACATGGTCCCGCGGCGCGTCAACCTGCCCGGGCACGACGCCGCGCCGATGTACATCACGTTCACCAGGGAGGAGCCGGATCCCGAGGTGGTCAAGATCGGGCTGGTCCTGCTGGAGCAAAGGAGGAAGAAATGAAGGTCGTCGTCACGCCGATATTTTCCACTGACCTTGCCGAACCGCCCACCGACTGGCCGGGACTGACCGTCCGGCCGACGTTCTACCGCGGGAAGCTGCGCGCGAACGCGTTCACCGTCAAGAGCTACACCGAGGGCGGCGAGCTGCTGTGCACCGCGCTGATACAGGCCAGCGGCAAGGACGGCAGCCTGCACCTGCTGGACGTCAGCGCGCCCGTCACGGCGGAGATCGACAAGCCCGCCGAGAAGCCGGACAAGAGGTAGCGATGAACCAGGTCATACGCGTCTTCGACGAACCGGAAGGAAAAGTGGGCGCTCTGTACGTCCTTGTGCAGCGGATCGAGGACGAGGCGGCCAAGCAGGGCTGGGGGATCCGCTCCGTCTCGGTGGTCATGGCCGACCGTCTGTACAAGGCGGTCGCCGTGATGGACCTGCCCGCCCCGCCCGAGATCGTCCAGGAGCCCCGCGACGGGCGGAAGGACATCCCGCTCAAGGCCGGCGCGACGGCGCCGACGGTGCCGGCCTTCCTGAAGACCCCTGACGGGCTGAGGCCCGTGCAGGCGATGGCCGGCGTCTTCGGCGTGCCCGAGGGCGAGAAACTGTCGCCGACGGACGACGAGCCCGCGCCGCCGCCGCTCCTGTCGAAGTCGTGCGACCTGCGGAAGTACGGCGATGTGTTCGGCAACTTGGAGGAGCCCCATGCCTGAGAATCCGGAGACGAAATCGACGGTGCCGGGACAGCCGCGGAAGGCGTCCTGCATCGCAGTGGTCCTTCCCGCCAAGGAGGGGGCGATACCCGTTCGCTTAGTCGCAGACAGCATTGATGACTTCCTGCCGCAACTCCACAAGACGCTCATGGAAGTCAAGCACGGCTGGGCCACGCTGGTCATAGACGGCCAGCTGGCCAAGCTCTCGAACCCTATTCAGGTCTTCGTGCTGCGCGCGACTGTGAACGGTGGGCCGGTCGAGCATTCCGTCCACGCTACCGGCGCCCCGACGTTCGACGAAGGCGGCCGTTTCGACATCCTCAATTGAAGCCGCCGGACGTGAAAGCCTAAGTGAAAGCCCTTACGAAGCCGACGTAGAAGCCGACGGTAAGCCGGAAGTCCGCGGCGGCCTGCGCGCTCGCGCGGCCGGCGGCAACCACCGGCTCGTCATTGACGATGACGGGCAACACGAAGGTCAGAAAGGGGGCAGGATGCGATGACGAAGGAAGAACTGCTGGAACTGTCCAGCAGGTTGCCCAAGGACCGCGTCTTCATAGGTTTCTCAAGCCTGTCGGGGCGCTTCGTGCCTTGGGTCCCGGATGTGGAACTGAACCAGACGTTGATACCGTTGGGAGACCTGACGGTCGACATGGTGGGGTGGTCGAAGCCCCATCCGAAGACGGGAGTAGTCCAGGTAGAAGTGAAGTCTTCCACAGCCATAGTCGACAACAACCGCGTCCACGTGGGGGGAAACAAGTATTACGTCTCGGCCGAGTCGAACGTCTTCGACTACTACGTGGAGGGAGGACAATACAGGAGGGGGCTGGTCCGCTATCGCACGCTGGAACACCTGTTCGGGGAGGCGCACCCCCGGTTCGCCGACATGGCCGACCGGTGCAAGCACCTGCTCGATCCCCAGCTGCGGGAGCACTATCCGTACCTGACGAACGGCGATCAGTACGCCACGGCGCCGCAGATCCTTTGCTGCGCGGAACTGGGCGTCACGGAGAAATACCCGCTGACCCCCAGGACCGGCAGGCCGCCGAGCGCGCTGGCCGCGAAGACGGAATCGGTCCCCTTGTACGAGCACGCCGCGATGATGCTCTCGAGGAACGGCATCAGCGCGCGCAATCCGTCCACCGCCGCGCCGCTCCGGGGGCTGTGCTCCCCCGCGAACGGCTCCGTCGTCGGCATCGACGACGCGACGGTGGAGGTGGTCTACAAGCAGGACGGCCAGGCGATGCGGGAGCGGTATTCCGCCGACGAGATGAAGCAGCAACTGGCCGGGATCTTCGACGCGCTGTTCAGGGACCCGTGCGACGTGCACCTGATCCCTGTCGTGGCCAAGGGCGAGGTCAGAGTAGTCGGGCCGGGGCAGGCCCTGTTCACCCCACTGCCCATCCAGTCCCGCAACAAGCCGTACCTGCCCGAACAGATCCAGCGGCTGCAGGCCGACATCCGGATCGGCATCGAGTACCTGACCGTCCTCGCCTCGCTCAAGATCGTGGACACGAAGGTCCTGGTGGACGCGGAGTTCGCGTTCAACCGCACCGAGCCGTTCGTCCTGCTCGACCCCATGCACGCCATCCAGTCCGTATCGAAGTTCAAGGGCACGCAATGGTCTCACGTCCCCAACAAGTCGGCCTACATCGTGGACCGGGCCGACATCTTGATCGACATGTGGCACACGGCGGTCCATGTGCCGAGCGCGTACCACCAGAAGCCGGCCGTCAAGCCGGCCAAGCCGAAGCCGCAGTTCGTCAAGCCGGTCGTCAGCGACTTCGGCCAGCCGGCCTTGGACGCCGTCCTGACGGAGCTCAAGAAGATGGCGCAGTCGAAGACAACGCCGCCGGAACCGGCGGCGCAGGCCGTTGCGGAGCCGGCACCCGCCGCCGTTCCGGAGACTGCCGAGGCGCAAGCCGCGGAAACTCAGGCAATGGTGTAACGGGCGTTAGGACCCGCGAACGCCGGCAGCCCCGCCGGCGTTTTTTAGCTTCTTCCCGCGGTATTGACTCCCGCCGCGTGGAAGGGTACGATCCTGTGGGAGGTCCTCATGGCGCACGGCGACGGCTACCAGTTCGACGGCCAGGATGGCATCCCCGGCACGGTCGTTCCCAAGGTGCGGGGCGCCAACACCGTCACGTTCTTGAACGACCAGGTCATCCCGCATAACATCGTGGACGGGCTCAACGTCTACGCGCTAACGGAGGAGGGCTTGGAGAAGCTGCGGCAGGGGAACAAGATGGTCAACGGAAAGCCGGTCGTCAAGGTGGGCTTCCTTGATGCGGTCGACCGCAGCAGGGAGCCTTACAAGCGCAACGCGATCGCGGATCCGGGGGAAGCGGGGATCTCGCTTCCCCCGGTTCCAGACAACGTCCGCCCGGTGGGCGGCCAGAAGGCAAGGCAGGCCGATGCCGCCGGCACGCGGCCGATGGCCGTCCTGTCGCCCGGAACGGCCAAATTCGCCGGCGGCGGGTTCTCGTTCACGGCGCAGTTCGCGCACATCGGCGTCGAGGACATCTACCTCGTGATGGTGCACGACGAGGACGCGATCTCGCTGGAGCTGCCCGGTGAAGGCCAGATAACGATCTCATGGAACGGCATGCGCTACAACTGCCTGCCGGGCCCGCGGTTCAAGATGGGCGCCGGCGCGCGGGCCGTGTTCAACGTCTACCTGATCGAGTCCAGCGTACCGGAGTAGGCCGATGAAAAAGGACGGCGAAGTAAGGGCAGGGCAGACCCGCTGCGACCGCTGCGGCGCGGTGAGCGCCTCCGTTTCCGGCAAGGCGTGCCTCTGCAAGGGCCACGGCGCCAAGTCGGCTTCGGCGGAACCGGCGCTGAAGGCCGCCGCCGACAAGCTCGCGGAACTTCATAAGGCGAAGAGCCGATGATCGAGCCGCTTTCGGTTTACCCGATCCAGGGGCAGGCGATCTCGGCCGATCTTCAGAGCCGCTTCAGAGGCGCGTTCCCCGACCCGTACTGCGACTACGCCAGCACGCAGACGCCCCGCAGCATCTACGACGTGCTGCGCTGGTCGGAGTTCACGTGGATGATCGACGGCACCTACAGGATGGCGTCGCGCCGCGTGGTCAGGTACTTCCTCACGAAGCTGGAGTTCACCGACGCCAGCGACGACGAGAAGAAGAAGTACAACGACTACCTCGAAGACACGATGAAGATCATGAGGATCCTGGCGCTCCTCGGCGACAACTTCATCTGCTACGGCAACGTCTTTGTGTCGCTGCACGTCCCCTTCCGCCGCTACCTGAAGTGCCCGAAATGCAACCTGGAGCGGCCGATCGGCAACGTCAACTACGGGTGGTCCGACTACAGCTTCACCGCCGAGTGCAAGTGCGGGTACAGGGGGCAGCACACGCGCGTAGACAGGCGCAGCGTGGAGGCCGACCCGCCCAAGGTGGTCTTCTGGCCGCCGCAGGAGATGCGGGTCCTGTACAACGTCCTGACTGGCGACTCGGCGTACTTCTGGCAGATCCCCGGCTACGTGCGCGATTACATCCAGCGGGGGAACAAGCACTATCTGGAAGGCACGCCGTGGGAGGTCATCGAGGCGGTCAAGCAGAACAAGCTGTTCCGCTTCAACGACGACGTCATCTTCCACATGCGCGACGACTCCATTGCTGGACTCCGGCACTTCGGCTGGGGCATACCGATGATAATGGCCAACTTCAAGCTGGCGTGGTCGATCCAGGTGCTGAAGCGGTACAACCAGGCCATCGCCCTGGATTACATCATCCCGTTCAGGGTCGTCACGCCGCATCCCGGCAACAGCCGCGAGTCGGACCCCGTGCTGCACGTCAACCTGGGCAGCTTCAACGCCAACGTGGCGGCCATGATGCGCAGGCACAGGCTGGACCCGACGCAGATCAACTTCTTGCCGTTCCCTATCGACTTCCAGATGCTGGGAGCGGAGGGGAAGAACCTGGCGCCGGTGGAGCTGATCGACAAGACCACCGACGAGCTGCTGAATGCGCAGGGCATCCCGGCTGAGCTGTACAGGGGGACGCTCCAGGTGCAGGCCATGCCGACGGCCCTGCGCCTGTTCGAGCGCACCTGGACGCACCTCGTCAGCGGCATGAACGAATTCCTGGATTGGTTCTGCAAGCAGATCTCCGAGATCCGCAACTGGGAGAACCTGCACGCGCGCCTGCAGCCCACCACGCTGGCCGAGGACATCGAGCGCCGGCAGATCCAGCTCCAGCTCGCGGCCGGCAGCCAGATCAGCCGGCAGACCGCGTGGGCGCCCTTCGGCATCGAGTACAGGGAAGAGGTCAAGCGGATGCTGGAGGAGAACGCCTTCGCGCAGCGCGAGCAGCAGCGGTTCCAGCAGGAGCAGCAGCAGCAGGCGCTCATGGAGGACACGGTCTACCAGATCTCGTCCGGCCAGGCGCCCGCCGGAAACGACCCCAACGCGCAGGCCCAGGCGCAGCAGCAAGGACAGCCGGTCCAGCAAGGCCAAGCCGGCCAGCAGCAGGCTGCACCGGTCCAGCAAGCCGGCATACAGATCCTGCAGCCTGCCGCCGGCACCACGCCGGAGGACATGCTGGCGCAGGCGGAACAGATCGCCGGACAGCTGCTCAACATGCCCTACGAACAGCGGCGCGTGGAGATGACCAAAATTAAACGTGGAAATGAAACTCTTCACAGCCTAGTTTTGTCAAAAATGGATCAGATCCGGCAGCGCGCGCAGACCCTCGGCGGCTACCAGATGATCCCGCAGCTGACGGGCGCTGCCCAGTGACGGAGCAACTTTGATGCTGCAGCTAGAGTTGAGCAACCTCCTCACCGTCGCGCTGGCCGCGCTGGCCCTGATGGGCGGGATGGTCGCGTTCATCGTGAGGATGTACGACGCGAAGCTCAAGGACCTGTCCTTGCGGGTGGACGGCGCTTTCCGGGCCTCGCAGGCGGCCGAAAAAGCCGCCGTGGACGAGGAGAAGAACCGCATTCTGGCGGTGCAGGCTTTGGCCGACGCTCGCAGCGCGGAGCACAAGGACGCCTTCACGAGGTCGTATAGGCGGATAGAGGACCTTGAAAAGGAGGTCCATCAGTCCGCGATACAGACGCAGCGGCAGGTCAGCGATCTGGAAGTCACGGTATCCAGTTTCGGCGGCATGTACGTCACTAAGCATGAGCTGGAGCGCTGCCAGGACACGAACACCGGCCGTCATGGAGGTACATAGCATGAGATTCCTGATATTCGACTCCAACAGGGTCTACGCCAAGAAGGTGCAGGCCCTGATCGAGGAACACATCAAGGACGCCGAGGTGGAGCTTGCGCACAACATCCCTGTGCTTCGCCAACGGCTGGACGGCGCCCGATACGACCTGATCCTTGCCGACGTCGACACCACGCTCGATACCGCGGCGGCCCTGAAAGAGCTGAACTTGGTCGCCAAGAAGAGCATGGTCGTGGTCTGGTCCGCCGTCCGCACCCCGGTGACCAAGACGCAGGTATCGCCCCGCTGTGACGCGGCCATGGTGCTGCCGAAGGCCTTCGAGCCGAAAGCCATCCAGGTCGCGCTGGACAAGGTGATACACGCGCGATGCGCCGTCTGATATGCGGTGTTTTCTGTGGTGAATTCGGCTGGGAACTGATGTCCTGGCAGGGCTATCTTCGTCGGCAGGCCAAGGGATTTGATGAGGTTGTCGTGGCGGCCCCGAAGGGCCACGAGCTGCTGTACGCCGACTTCTGCACGCAATATGTCCCTCATTGCGTGACGGGCGACAAGGACTGCTGGTTCATCCGGGAGGCAAGCCCGGAGCTGGCCATCGTGGATCAGCATCTGGCCCGCATGGAAGGTACGTGGATCAAGCCGGCCAGGAAGTATTCGCTGGCCGAGCAGGACTTCGTGCCGTTCGGCGACCCCCAGCTGGCCCCGCCGGATTACCGCTTCGACGTCGTCATGCACGTGCGCGCGCTGGCGGGCCGCTCTGCTGAGCGCTCCTGGACGTCCGGCCACGCCGATGAAGTCGCTGCGCGCCTGTTGAGAGCCGGATACAAGGTCGCCGCCACCGGCCACTCCGCGCGCTGCCCGGCGGGCGCGACCGACATCCGCGGCCTGCCGCTGGCGCAGGAGGCCAACATCCTGGCGGCGGCAAGGCTGATGGTCGGCCCGTGCAGCGGCCCGATCCACTTCGCCGCGCTGTGCCGGCTGCCGGCGCTGGCCTGGACGGATAAGCGGTATTGGAGCGTTCTGGGCGGCACGAACAAGCAGCGGCTGGAGGAGCTGTGGAACCCGCTGCGGACTCCGGTCCACGTGATGGAGGACGGTTGGGAGCCGTCCATAATTGCCGTGGTCAGCACCGTAATGGCGTTGTTGGGCCTGCCGAGGGAAGTATGAAGCGCCTTATCGCAGGGCCGTGGGCGGGGGAGCTGGGCTGGGAGCTCATGTCCTGGCAGGGGCTCGTCCGCAAGCTGAGCAGGGGTTACGACGAGACGGTCGTCTGTTCCGACGACGGCCACCAAGCCCTGTACGCCGACTTCGCGGCGTCGTACATACCGCACAAGCTGCTGGGGCAGCGGGACTGCTACCACTTCATGCCCGCCAACCCCACGGCGTTCTTCGCGCTGATGGACAGCCTGACCAAGATGGGCGGCGACTGTGTCAGGCCGACGATACAGGCGCTGATGGCGCAGCAGGAGTTCATACGGTACGGCAACGCGGCCAGGTGCCCGGAGAACCGCCGCTACGACGTGCTGGTGCACGTGCGGCAGAAGAGGGACGTGAAGGTGCAGCGGTCGTGGCCGGAGGATCATGCTGTCGGCGTGGTGAAAACGCTGCGCGAGGCGGGGCTGCGCGTCGGCGCCATAGGCGCGCCAGGCACGCCGATGGCCGGGGCGGCCAACGCGATCGGCTTCCCGCTGGGCGAGCTGATGGATGTGCTGGCCGCCGCTAAGCTGGTCGTCGGGCCGTGCAGCGGGCCGATCCACCTGGCCGCGCTGTGCGGGACGCCGGCAGTCGCGTGGACGGACACGAGAAAATGGACTAGTCTGAAGTTCACCAACCGCGAGCGGCTGGAGCGGTATTGGAACCCGCTCGGTACGCCCGTGCGCGTCGTCGACAAATACGGCTGGCTGCCGCCTGCCGACATCGTGGTCGGGCAGGCGCTGAGCTTCCTGGCGGAGATGAAGCGATAGGACGGGAGGGAACGGTGAGTGGCGTGGGCGGACAGGGACATTCGGATAAGTCCAACGGCATATCGGCTTGGATCTTCGCCGCGTGCGTCGGGTTGGGCCTGCTGGCGCTGCTGATAGCGGTGCTGGTCCACCAAATAGGCAAGGGAATCTGACCGAAGAACATGGTTGGACGGACGATGAGGCTCAACGCGGCGGAGCGCGCCGCCCTTTACGACCAGCGGGGAGCGGCGTACTGCTCCCCGCTGGACCTGACGCTGCCGTTCATAGACGAGATGCTGCCGCGCAGCGTCTCCAGCGTCCTGGACATCGGCTGCGGCCGTGGCGACATCCTGGCGTATGCGGCCAAGTCGCTCAAGCTGGCGGGCGACGATGCCACAGGCGTGGATATCAGCTCGGTGCGCATAGCGTACGCTAGGCAACAGCACCCGGCGCTGCGTTTCGTGGCCGCGGACGCCTTTGAGTTCCTTTCGGCCCCCGGGCTGCGCTACGGAGCGGTCCTCCTGTTCGAGGTGCTGGAGCACGTCGACGACGACCTGAAGCTGCTGGCCTTGGCGCGGGCGGCCTGCGCGGGCAGGATCCTGGGGTCGCTGCCCGTCAGGGTCAAGGAGATGACGCACGCGCGCGACTTCGCCAGCCACGAGGAGGCCGCGCGGCGGTACAGGCTGACGTCGTGGCGGGCCCGCGGCCAGCACGTCCTGTTCTCGATGGAAGGAGGCACGGCGTGATCAAGGTGTACAACCCGGCGCTCACCGACATCTCGAAGGCGGCCGTCATAGGCGACGGCACCCGGATAGGGGTGTTCACGCGGATAGCGGCGCACGTGAAGATAGGCCGCAACTGCCTGATAGGATCGCACTGCAACGTGTGCGACGCCGTCGTCATAGGCGACAACGTGTCGGTGCAGACGCGCTGCCACATCACCCGGATGACGGCGATAGGCAACGACGTGTTCATAGGCCCGGGCCTCGTAACCACTAACGACAAGTACATGCGCAACGCCGGCCTCTGCATCGGCCCGAAGATAGAGGACGGCGCGCGGATAGGCGGCGGCGTCGTCCTCCTGCCCGGGGTAGTGGTGGGGAAGCTGGCCGTCGTGGGCGCCGGCAGCGTGGTGACGAAGGACGTCCCGGCCGGCATGCTCGTGTACGGCAACCCGGCCAGGGTGATCGGTCCCGCATCGGCGCTTGGGGAGAGGAAGTGAACGTCTCGGTCCTGATACCCGTGCGGAACAAAGCAGGCGTCATCGGCCGCGTTCTGGCGGCGCTGGCGCCGCAGCTGGAGAGCGGCGACGAGGCCGTCGTCCTGGACGACCGATCGTCGGACGACAGCGGCGCGCAGGTAGCCGCCCATCCGGTCCGCCTGCTGACCCGCACCGGGGACCCGAAGCCGTACAGGCTGGCCAGCGCGCGCAACCTTCTCGTCCGCGAGGCGGCCAATCCCGAGCTGGTGTTCCTGGCCGCGGACTGCGTGCCGGAACCGGAGTTCATCGCTGAGCACAAGCGTGGGCTGGCTGTGCGCACGCCGCGGATGATGGTGGCCGGCAGGGTCTGGAACCCCGGTTACGTCGGCGTGCGGCCGGAGCCGCTGCTGTCCGTGGACGACAAGTGGCGCAGGGTGTTCTCCGGCAATCTGAGCATGTCCAGGCGCGACTTCGACATGATAGGCGGGTTCGACGAGAACTTCGACGGCGCCTGGGGCCAGGAGGACGTGGAGTTCGCCTATCGCGCCGTCCGAGTTTATGGATACAGGATCCTTCGGATCGGCGCGGCCGCTTGGCACGATCCCCATCCCAGGTGCGAACCGAGGTGCGACAGGAACTATGTCTACTTCAGGCGCAAATACAACCGATGTCCTGGTCTGCGCGGCACCGACGGGCGTGGTTCCTGACAGGCAGGACAACCCGCACGTCCCGCTGTCCGTGAAGGAGATCGCGGACTGCGCGGTGGCGTGCGCCGACGCCGGCGCGGCCATGATCCATCTGCACGTCAGGGACGATGACGGTCGGGCCACGCTGTGCCCGAACAGATACACCCGCGTCATCGCTGCCATAAGGGAACGGCGGCCCGGCTTGGTGCTGTGCGTGTCGCTGAGCGGACGCGGCGGCGTGCCGGAGGCGGACCGCCATGGCCCGCTTTCGCTGGCCGGCGACGTAAAGCCCGACATGGCCAGCTTGACGCTCAGCTCGCTCAACTTTCCACGCTGCGCCAGCCCCAACCCACCTGAGCTGATCCAAGGGCTCGCCCGGCACATGTTGGATAGGGGGATCGCGCCGGAGTTGGAGGCGTTCGACCTGGGCATGGTCAACTATGCGAAGTACCTGATCGGCAAGGGGCTGCTGGAGCCGCCGTACCGGTTCAACCTGCTGCTGGGGAACATCGCGGGCGCTCAGCTGGACCCGCTGCACTTGGGCGCCATGCTGGCCGCGCTGCCGCCGGACTCGATGTGGCTCGCGGCGGGCATGGGTTTGCGCCAGCTGGCCGCCAACGCGCTCGGCATCATGTTTGGCGACGGTATCCGCGTAGGGATAGAGGACAATCCCACGGAGGGGCTGAGCAACGAGGAGCTCGTGCGTCGCGCGGTCGGGCTGGCCGCGCTGTTCGGCAGGAAACCGGCGACTGCCGTTGCGGCAAGGCAGAAACTGGGCTTGCCGGCCCGATAGGAGGGATTGATGGGAAACCAGTGCTGTTTCGACTGCCCGCGCTGCGAGTGCGCCGGCAGGGGACGCGAAGTGCCGGTTCTGCGGATGCGGCTGTTCGGCGTCCGCGCGTTGAGGGAGGCCGTCGCGTATGCTGCTCAAGGGGGGTTCGCTCTTCACTTGGCGGGCTCGGCGAAGGGTTATCCGGGCGCGCTGCGTTGCTTCCAGGCGGCTAAGGAGTTCGCGCACCTGTTCGGGAAGGACGCGGGGCAGCTGTGGGGGATCGCGCGCCTGTTGGGGGTCAAGCAGGTAGTCGTTCACTACGCCGGCACGCCGCGCGCGCATGTGGATCTCTGTGGCAAGCCGCTGGAGCTTGCTAAGCGCTGGTGCGAGGAGCGCGAGGCGGTCGTGGCGGCCCAGATCGAATCGCTGAGGCCGACCGGGTTCAGCGCCCGGAAGATCAAGGCGGTGTTGGGCATCCCATGAAAGGAAGCCGCATCCGATGAACTTCGAGGCGATGAAGAGGTTCTGGGACGACAGGTACGGACGGATGGAGCCCGGCTGGGCCCACAGGATGCTCGCGCAGGTTCCCGCCGTGGAGACTGAGTTGCGCAAGCACCTGGATCCCGCGCAGCCGTTCGGCACGCTCGTGGACATCGGCTGCGGCGACGGCAGGTTCCTGCCCTTCCTGGCGCTGGTGGCCAAGCACGTATGGGGAGTTGATGTCAGCCCGGTCGCCCTGCAACGGGCGACGGGCAAGGCCAGGAACGTCACGCTGATGCAGGCCGATTGGCCGTACAATCTGCCCTTCCGTGGTGGCAGCGTAGGCGCGGCGACGGTCCTGTTCGCCTTCCAGCACATGGTCGACGACACCGTTGCCGGTGCCACGGCGGCGGAACTGCGCCGCATCCTGGCGCCCGGCGCCAAGGTGGTGGTCGTGGACAATGCGCTGGATAAGGCCGCGCACGTGAAGCCTAGGCCCGCCGACTGGTTCGTGAAGTCGCTGGGGCTGAAGGAAGCCGCCCAATGCCGGGTGGCCGTCGATGGCCGCAAGGACGGTCACTGGCTGATAGCCGGGCATACCTGACCTTTCCAAGGCCTTGGAAACCCTCCAGCTAAAATTCGGGGCTATTCGCGTTATTATGCCTTGGTGAGTCTGGCGTTGGGCTGGGCTCGTCCAAGCGTAATAACACGGCGCGGGCACCCCGCGTAGAAAGGAGTGCACTATGAGTACCACAAAGGCGAAGGTGGAGATGGCCAAGGAGGCAGCCGCGTTGGAGGAGATCAAGAAGCACAATCCCGAACTGCTTGGCGATCCCAAGATGCAGGAGGGGTTGAAAGCCGTCGTGGTTCGGATGGAGGCCCACCTGATCGGATGCCCCCAGCTCGTGGACGACGTGGAGTTCAAGAAGGGCTTCGAGGCCGTCAGGAGTGCCATTCAAGGCACGGAAAAGGCTGCAGTCGAGAAGGCGACTGAGGAGATGGTCGGGCAGGTCGAACAGGGCGTACCGCCGGCGGAGGCGGCGGAAACGCTCAAGGACCGTGCACTGGCCGTGTGCGGCCGCACCAAGGAAGGTGCGGCGAAGGCGGCGCGGTGGATCTACGACAAGATCCTCACACGTGGAGCCAGGTGCATCTGTACGCTCGTCGGCGGAACCGCGTGGACGGCGTTCAAGATCGTGGTCGACGGCGTCGATGCGGCTCTTCAGCTGGTGGTCGAGACGGCCGCGTTGGCGATCGACCTGATCTGGTCGATCGTGGACCGCGTCCGCGGTCTCACGCCCGCGCTCCCCGGAAGGGGCCCTGCCATGAGGTGGATCGAGGAGCAGAAGGAGTTGGCCGCGAAGTACGAAAGGCACGTGCAGGCGGCGAACGAGTACGTCGACTAGGCTCCTGCCGTGGCGCCGGCCGCGGCGGGACAGGATCGGGACTTGCGGGCGCGATTGGAGATCGCGCCCGTTTTTTCGCTACTGGCAGAGGGAAAGGAGGGCCGCATGAGATCGCGAGATTACATAGACGACGGGGTGTCGGACATGACGGTTCGCGTGTACGAGACCGACTTGCGGCATAAGGCGGCGCCGAAGTTCGGCCGCTTCCTGCAGGCTTGGGATGAGACGCGGCTGTGGGACCGAAAGCTGCTGGCCCGTTGCGACACGGTTGAATTGGCGGCATTTACCAATTTCCTCGACTGCGTGGCCGCGCGGGTCCTGCAGGAATGGCTCGTGCGCTCCGGCCTGCGCGTTGCCAACCACAGGGACACGAGGCGTATCCTGAAGCGGCTGTGCGTCGATATGGGCCTGCCTCCCGACATCGATCCCAACTACGGCCGGTTTCATGCGCTCTTCGATCACGTCCGGGTCCTGAAGAGTGACGAAGGCCCTTACTACGCGATCTCCGAGCCGTACGACACGGCGTTCGACTGCCATCTGTTCGACGAAGCTCGGTCGAAGCTGTTGGAGAAAGGCTGGGAGGTAGGAGTAAAGGGCCGCTCGCAGCACGCCCCATTGGACGGGACGTTACGGCTCATGTTCATCATCGACAAGTGATGGGAACGGGGGGAATTGTGATGGACATCGCGGAGGCGGATAGACTGCTGGAGGAGGCGCGCGGCGCGCGCGAGAATGCCAAGCGCCTGGAGCGCGAGCACAAGATCGAGGCGCTCCAGGCCGCGGTGGACCTGGCCAAGAAGAAGAAGGCCGCCGTGGTGGCGCAGATAGCCAGGCTGGATGCCGGAAGGGAGGGCAGGGAAGCCAAGATCAAGGAGACGGACGAACTGAAGGAGTTCCTCGGCGACGTCTATCCCCAGGTCAGGAAGCGTTTCGAGGAGGACGTCCTGAACGCCGACCTGGAACGCCAGGCCGCGACAAGGGCCCTGATGGACCTGGACTCGGAGATATCATGCACCGTGTCCGACCTGGTGCGGCTGCGCAGGGGGCCGGCATCGGACAAGCCGCCGAAGGCGGCGGTGGAAGCGAAGTCCAGCAGCTCTGCCGAGCCCATGCCGCCGGACGAAGCCTTGCTTCCGCTATGCCGCGGGGAAGTGGGCCAGGCCTATGAGGAATGCACACTCGGTCTCGACAGCGCGGCGCGCGAACTGGGCAACGATGTGGAACTCTTGGGACAATACTGCGCGGTCGCCGCCGGCAACGTCAGGCTGCTTCTCGGTACGCCTATACCGCTGAATAGTGCCGAAAAGACCATGTTGGGCAGGGGACTAGACGCTGTCGCCTACGTGGCGACAGAGTCCAAGTGCGGCTGTGTCGAGGCGTTGAACAGGGGAATCGCGAAGGACTGGAAGAAGTACGTCGCCGAGGCGGATACTCGGCTGGCCGAGTTGGAATCGATCCGCTGGAGCATGAGGGCGAAGCCCAAGACGTACGAGGAGAAGGCGCCGCCGGAGCCGGATCCGCTCCTCGATTTCTCCCTGTTGGAAAAGGCGACGGGGCTGCGTGTCGCCGTGCTGGGCGGCATGAAGAACCCCGACATCGTGAAATGGATGTCGGTCAGGCTGGGCTTCGGAAAGGTGGCCTGGTACGGCTGCTACAGGAAGACCAGGGAGCGGGACGGTATGGTGCAAAGCATCGGCGCCGGCGGCGTCGACCTCATTGTCCTTTACACGAAGTTCGTGGGGCACAGGCACGTCGACCTGATCCTGAAGATGGCGCGTCAGAGGGGCATACCCTTGGCGTGGTGCAACTCGACATCCAAGGCGGAGATCGCCTCGGCCGTGGCGAAGGCATTGGGCCTGGTCCCGGCCAACGGCGGTGGGAAGTGAGCTGGAGGAACTGACATGCAGCACAACTGGGGACGTTGTCCCACGTCGGAGAGCGTGATGGCCGAGGTGGCCCAACTGACGGGGACGGAGCTGAAGTACGAGTTCAGGCAGGCCGTGCCGATTTCCAGCCTGAAGATCGGGCCGTCGAAGAAGAACAACGCCCGCCTCGAGCCGGTCGAGGAGGACGTGGCCGCGCGGTACGCGGCGGACATGCGGAAGGGGGACGTGTTCCCCGCGACCGTGATCCTCGACAACGGGCTCATCCTGGCCGGCAACACCAGGGTCAAGGCCGCGCAGATGGCCGGCGCGGACGCCGTCGCGGCCTACGTCATCTGCGGCATCACGCCGGGGCAGCAGTTCTTCTTCGTCCGCCGGGACAACGCGAAGCACGGGGTCCCGCTGTCCATGGACATGCAGGTGGAGACCTGCGCGGAGCTGCACCTCACGTACGGGATGCCCGTCAAGACCCTGTGCGACCTGTGGTTCGGCACGGCGCTGTCGTACTACAACCGGATCATCGACGCCGTCCACGCGCGGAAGGTGGTCGCCAAGCTGTCCGGCTGGAAGGAGATCTCCGTCGCTGGCACGGCGCGCAGCACGCTGGCCGCGCTGTACCCGCTGCTCGACAGCAGGCACGTCCTCCGCGGCGCCGCGGACGTCGTGACGCGGCACGGCTACTCGTCGGCGCAGACGTCGGCCCTGCTGGCCAGCATCAAGGCGAAGGACAACGAGGCCGACAAGCTGGCGGTGATCGAGGAAGACAGGAGGGCCAATGAGGGCAGGGTGAAGGGCACCCCGCGGTACGACCTCGACTTCAAGAGGGAGCTCAACAGGCTGCTGAACTTCCTCGAGACGGCCGCGAACGGCAAGCCGCTGCCCGGCGTCAGCAAGATCGCGTCGGACAAGAAGATCGCCGCGGAGCTGAAGGGCGTCATCGGCAAGATGATGGCCCGGCTGCGGCAGGTGAAAGGAGGATAGGATGAACCTCTCGCTGGAGGTGCTGCGGCAGCTGGGCGACGGGAGATGGCGTTCCTGCGCCCGGCTGCTGCAGAAACTGGACGGCTGCATCCAGCCGGAACGCGCGGCAAGGCGCTACTCCGACACGGTCGAGCACGCGTCAGACATGCCGCTGGGCGACAAGATCGACGCCGGCAGGCGCATGCTCATCGTACAGGCCGTCGAGGCCTTGCGCAGGCAGGGCAGGGTGGAAGTGGACGGCAAGGGCTTCGGCAAGAGGGCCAGGCTCAAGCCGTACGGCAACGACACGCAGGGAAGGGCGGTGCTGACCGCTCTTGGTCTGGTCGGGAAGGCCATTGAGCGCTCGCATGTGTCGCCGGAGGCGAAGGCCGCTTGCCGGGGGCATTGCGAGGCGATTCGTGAGCTGGTGGAAGGAGGACGCTGATGTTGGAGATGGTTCTGACGAACAACGGCGCGCCCAGCGCGGCCGACGGGCGTGTCATGAACGCCGTGGCGAAGCTGCTCAAGGCGCATTTGGAACGGCTGGGGCTCTCAAAACAGTGGGCCTGCCGGCTGTTGGAACGCACCGGCGCTGGGGGGAACGAGACGGTCAAGTTCAGGCACATTGTCAAGGACGCGACCGGCGAGTACCCGGTGTACATGGTCAGGCCGTTCGACAGGGACACGGCCTGGAACGTTAAGGTGTTCCCGCCGCCCGGCGTGACGTGCAGGAACATCGAGGACATCGAGAAACCCATGGCGACGGCGCCCGCCGTCCCGGCGCCGGCCTCGAAGTACACGGCCTGCCAGATACACAGGGCCAAGGTGCTGGGCCATCTGTACAGCGGCACGGACTGCCGTGCGCACGGTCTTCGCATCGTCCTCGGCAACGAGGGCGTCGAAGGCTACATACCGTTGGCGGACATATCGCCGACGTACAACCGGAGGGAACTGGACAAGTATCCCGTGGGCACCGTGATCTCCCGCGTCGCCGTGGCCGATCCGACGCGGAAGCCCATGCGGTGCACGCTTCATGTGGACGGCCTGGCGAACCCGGACGACTCCAGGGACGTCTTCACGGGCAGGCCCGACAAGGCCGGCGTGCTCAACCTCGCGGGGTTCACCCGCGACATCGGCAGGACGTACGAACTGCTGGGCGAGCTGAAGACGCTGGCCGAGTGCTGCCGCCCGAAAGGCAGCGGCGACAACCCCGCGATGCCGCGGATCGACGTGCTCGCGTGCGCCTCGGAGTTCTTCCAGAGGGAATACGGGGCGAAGGTCAGCCCTGTCGGGATAGTCTCCATGCTGACCGGGCTCTGCAAGGTCGCGGAGCCGATGCTCAGGCGGGTCGCCGACGACTACCAGCTCACGGAGTTCGGCTGGACCGAGCTGGGGGCCCGCGTGGAACAGCGGCAGCCGCCGCCGGCCGACGGCACGGACGCGCGCGAGGTCTCCGAGCAGCTGAAGGCGGAAGAGGCTGCCGCGGTCGAAGCGTCACCCGGCAAGACGGAGGAACAGGGCGTGCCGATGCTCAGTCCCGACGATGTGGCGTGGCTGCGCGGGAAAGTCAAGCAGCGCGTCGCGCTGCTGGGCGAGATGGCGCGGATAGACGCCGAGCTGGCGAGGGTGGACAAGGAGTTGGCGGAGGCGTTCGGCGCGAAGCCGGGCGTGTAAAGCCGCCGGCGACGGATGAAAAGAGCCAATGATGGCAGAGACTGCCGTGAAAGAAGCCATACCGAAATGGGTCTGGCGCTGTATGGACTGCCAGACCGTCAGCGAGGATGCCACATCCAGTAGCTTTCACGTCGGCTGCATAGGGCGACGCGTGCGCGTCAAGCTCCGCGAATTCAGGAAGATGCGCGAGCCGGTCGCGAGCAGGTCCGGCGAGCGCATCTGGGTGCTGAAGAAAGAGTTCAAGGACGCAGCGCCGTTCTGACCGCTGACAGGCAGGACAGTCGTTTTCATAGGACCCCGCCATGAGGCGGGGTCCTTCTTTTGAAAAGGAGAAAAGACGGTGTTGGAAGACCTGCATGACTTTGCTGAAAAGTGGCTGTCGATTGCCAGAAACACGACGCCTGCCACGCGGAACGAGCTGCTTCGTGCGGGCAGGTGGTTCATGGACGTAACCTATGGCTGTTCCTACAGGCCTATCTTCGTCGCCGACTCGCCGTATTCCGCTTATCGCCTTTCGTTGCGGCTGGCCGACAGGCAGGCGGCGCGCAGGGCGCTGCGCAACCTCCGTATCTCTTTTGACCCCACGACGCGCGCTTACTCGAATCTTCGGGAGGCTATTGCCAGCCAAGAGTCGTCGTGGCGTCAGCCTATCCGCCAAGACAGCTGGCGGAGACTGTGGCACGAGGCATGGATGAAGACGGGGAAAGCTATCGAGGAAGAGTTGCGCCGGTCGATGCCGTTTTCTTTCCATGCGGTTCTCGATTGCCGTCGTAAGGCCGAAACTGCTCTCAACAATGGAATTCTCAAGCCCATCCGACGGAGGATTGGGGAGCAGATGTCCTCGGCGGCATGGTCGCGCGTGGATGAATTCATGGCCGAGCGCGTCGACAAGAAGTCGGCCAAGTTGGCCGAAATCTTTCGGGGCCAGGGTAGTCTGCTGCTCGGCTGCTTAAGCGACCGTTTGTGCGGCCCTTACCAGTTCAGTTCCGATGGGTGCGCGGCCATCGACTATTGTCGTTCGGTGCTCGGCGTGAGACTGACGAGGGAGTGGCCCGCGTATAGACGAATGGCCTCGCTTGGCCCCGTGTTCGTGGTGCCGCGCGGGGCGTGCGTCGTGTCGAATCGACCTATAGAGCTGCATTGCAACGATGATGGGCTGCACAGGGAAGGCGGTCCGGCTCTCGTGTACGCGGACGGCTGGTGCCTGTGGGCGTTGAATGGCGCGGTCGTCCCGAGGTGGCTGGCCGAAACCGACGCGGAGAAGATCGACGGCCGTAGCTTGGAGCGGCTGTACCACCCGGATCCACGCAACGATGACGGCCTTTATGCGAACGCGGGTGCCCGGAGGGAATTCATACGCAAAGTAGGAGTCGATCCGCTGCTTAAGACTTTGGACGCGCGCGTCATCGACTCGCGTGCCGACAAGACGTTGTTATCGGTTAGCTTCCGCGAAAGGCGCCTGCCGCTATTAAAACAGCCGGGCGCAGCGCCGGGCGACTGGGAATTGAAATTCACCGATTTGTCTTTGCAGGAAGCCTGGAGCTCTAGCTGCTGGCGGATACTTGAGGAGAGACCGAGCCGGCCAGAGGACGAATGAAGGGAGAAAGAGTTCAAGGATGTGGCGCCGTTCTGACCGGCGGTACGGCTGGTTTGCTTGCCGCGCGCCTCCGGCGGGGTTATGATGCCCGCCGGAGGCGCGCATGCACGCGGGCGAGATCGCACGCATACTGAAGGCGGCGGCATTGAAGAAGGACGTCGAGCTCCAGCCGCAGCAGGAGCGCGTTGTCGAGCGCCTGCGGCGAGAGCCCGCCGTCCTTGCCTACCATCAGTTGGGGGCCGGCAAGACGCTGGCGGCCATAGCAGCCGGCGAGGAGACCGAGGGCCCCAAGGAAGTCGTCGTCCCCGCGGCCCTGCGGGAGAACTTCCGCAAGGAACTCAACAAGTTCATCTCCCGTCCGAAGGGTTACGCCATCAAGTCGTACCAGGCGGCCAGCAGCGGCGGCATGGATCCCGCCGCGCTGACGATCTTCGATGAGGCCCACCGGATGGGTTCGGAGGGCACGATCTCCAGCCATCTGCCGGAGCAGGCGTCCGGCAAGCTGCTGTTCCTGACCGGCACGCCGATCCGCAATGAGCCCGCCGAGCTGGTCCCCCTCCTGAAGGCGCTTGGCAAGGGGCGGAAGCCGCCCGCCACGGCGAAGGCCTTCGAGGAGCAGTTCGTAGCTAAGAAAAGCCCGTGGCCCGGTCTGTGGGCGTACCTCAAGGGCGTCAGGCCCGGCCCGGTAGAATCGCTGGCCAACAAGGATAAGCTGGTCAGGCTCCTCAAGGGCCGCGTGGACTACTGGCCCGCCAGGGGCGAGTTCCCCTCCGTTGAGCACGAGCACGTCACGGTGGACATGTCGCCGGACCAGAGCCGCGTCTACGAGGGCGTGATGCGGACGAACCCCATCCTGGCGTACAAGATCGTGCACAATCTCCCGCCCACGAAGGCCGAGGCCACGCAGCTCAACGCGTTCCTTGCCGCCGCGCGGCAGGTGTCCAACAACCCCAAGGCGTTCAGCACGAAGCTGGACAGGCCGGCGATAGAGTATTCGCCGAAGCTCCAGCGCATGGCGGCCGACCTGCAGGAGGGATTCCAGAAGGACCCGCACTTCAAGGCGTTGGTCTACTCGAACTACCTGGAGGGCGGCATCCTCCCGTTCGCTGAGCACCTGGCCAAGCTGAAGATCCCGTACGCGCTCTTCCACGGCCAGATGGACGACGCGGACAGGAAGAAGGTGGTCAACCAGTACAACACCGGCAAGGCGAAGGTGCTTCTCGTGTCCGGCGCGGGCAGTGAGGGGCTGGACCTGAAGGGCACGAAGATGGTCCAGCTCATGGAGCCGCACTGGAATGCGGCCAGGCTGCAGCAGGTCGTCGGGCGCGCGGCCAGGCACCAAAGCCACAGCCAGCTGCCGCCGGATGAACGGAAGGTCGTCGTCAGGCACTACTTCTCCAAGCCGGCGCCGACGCTGGGCAGCCGCGCGCTGAAGTGGGTCGGCATAGGCAGCAAGCCGATGGGCGCCGACGAATACCTGCAGAACCTCTCCGAGCAGAAGCAGCGGCTGATAGACCAGTTCCTGTCCGTGCTGAAACAGGTCGGCAGCGAGCCCGTGAAGGCCGCGATGGATCCCGAAGTCATCGCTCGCTACCCGAGGTACGCCGCACAGGTCAAGTCGATGGGGCAGGCCGCGCGTGCGGAATTGGCCGCCGGCAACCGCGCCGCGCTGGCCGCCGCGCTAAGAAGCGTGCGGGCGATGTTCCGGCCGAACCTGATGCTCGGGCAGTACGTGTCGGGGCACAGCCTTTCGACTGGCGGACGGATTTCCAAGGCCTTGGAAACTCCTGCGACGAAGCTGGCTGCCGGCTCGCGGCTCGTGAAGATGGGCGTCAATAGGGCCAGGCTGCTGCTGGTGCTGGCCAAGCGCTCCGACTTCGCGCCCGGCTTGCCCGATCCGACCCGGTTCGGCGATCCCACCAAGCTGCCGATCGGCGTGCCGATGCCGTTCGTAGTGCAGCGGCATGAGGCCCGCAGGGCCGGAACCCACTACGACGTCAGGTTCGGGCCGGATAATCTCTTCAGCTGGGCTACCAAGCACGAATTGCCGGAGCCGGGCAAGAAACGCATGTTATATGCCCAACCGCTCCACCGTGGCTCGTATGCACGTTGGGAGGGGGATATCGTTGGGTACGGCGCAGGCCACGTTTCCACCAAGGATTACGGGTCCATTTTGGTAACGAAGGCCGAACCGAACCAGATCAATATCGTCCTGCTTCACCACAAGTACCCGGAATATTTCTCGCTGATCCGCCAGAGCGGCCCGCCGGCCAATCCTAGGACGCCGCGTGAGGCCAAGATGCAGGGCGGCAACTGGCTGATGGTGAACACCACGCCGATGGTGGCGGCCAAGTTCATGGGGGCCAAGACGCCGCAGGAGGCCGGGCTTGATAAGCCCAAGTACACCTCCGTGCCGGCAGCGGAAGTGGACAAGCTGTTCAATCCTAACTACTTGGTGCAAGCGAAGATAGACGGCGGCAGTGCCCTGTTCCATCTGCTGGAGGACAAGATCGAGGCAATCTCCTACCGTACGGCCAAGGACGAGCGGCCGATCATTCACACGTATAGGGTCTTCGGTCCTGGCGGCGCGACATACAAGAAGAAGCTGCCGCGTGAATTGATCGGAAGTATATTGAGGGGCGAGGTCTACGGAACGAAAAAAAACCAAGCGATTCCCCCACAGGAGTTAGGAGGTCTGCTGAACGCCTCCATCCAGAAGTCGCTGGCGACCCAGAAAGAGCACGGCGTGCACATGCGTGTGGCCCTGTTCGACTTGGTGCGTGCGGGCGAGCTGCCTGTCGGCCAGCTTGGCGCCTCGGAGCGTCAGAAGCGCCTGGAAGCGCTGATGCCGTATTTGCCCGGCCAGTTCGAGCTCCCCGAGACGGCGGCCTCTCCTGAGGCCGCCAAGGCCCTGTGGCAACGTATTTCGACCGGGGGGCACCAACTGACCGGGGAAGGCATTGTGGCGTGGCCACAGGCCCCTGGAAAGCCTCCGATCAAGGCCAAGCTGCGGCCTGAGGCCGACGTGTGGATCAGGCGCATCCTGCCCATGGAGAGCGAGACCCGAAAGGACGAGGCCGGCGGCTTCGAGTACAGCTTGGGGCCGGAACCTGACTCTCCCGTAGTCGGCCGTATTGGTTCGGGCTTCGACACGGACGCGCGCCAGGACATGTTGAAGAACCCCGACTTGTGGCTTGGCCGCATGGCCAGGATCCAGTCGCAGGGCCAGTTCCCCGAGTCCGGCGCACACAGGGCGCCGGTGTTCATCGCGCGTCACGAGGATTACCCCGCCACGAAAGCCGGTCAGTCGCTGCCCGGGAGCTTTATGAACCCGCGTGAGATGGATGCGAACAAGCCTGCCCCGCCGAAACCCGACCGCTCTGCCGCCAACGCGCTTGGCTGGGGCGCGCTGGGCGCGACGGCGCTAAGTTTCCTGGGACAGCGGGGTTTGCGGTGGCTGGCCAGGCACGCGGCCAAGGCGGAACAGCCGGTCGCGCCGACGCACATAGGCCAGCTGATCGGGGCGGAGCGGGCCGATCCGATTCCCCGTTACTACATGGACGACGATACCGCGAAGGCGCTCGGGCTGCACGGCAACGCTGCCTTCGTGCCCGGCTGGCTGAAGGAATCGTTGCGGCCGGTAGGCCATGAAGCGCCGGCGGCCCAGAGGGCGCTGCAGACTGCACACAGGCTGACGGACCCCAAGCGGGGTCTTATCCTGGTGCCCAAGCGCGTCGCGCCCAGCCTGCTCGCCCACGAGATGGGGCACGCCACGGGGGACAGCCCCGGCAAGTGGCGGTCTTTGCTGGGGTTGGGGCTCCATGTGCTGGCGCCTATTGGCGCCGGCGTGGCCGGGCTGGCGGTATCTACCACCAACAGATCGGCTATCAGTTCTGCGTTGCGCTCCGCGCTAATAGGCGGGGGCGTAGGCCTGGCTGCCAACATACCGACGCTTTATGAGGAAGCGCGGGCTACCCGTAGGGCCAGGCGCGGCATGGAACGTACCGGCCTGACGGAAGAAGCCCGTGGCAAGGCGAAATCTACTCTGCGCAGGGCCTACCTGACGTACATCTTCAGCGCACTTGCGCCGTCCGTGGCGGGGTCGCTGTTAGGCACCTCGCTGCGCGCGGCACTACAGCCGTGACAGCGCAGCCAGCCATGCCGTAAGAACCAATGGGTGCGAGCGAGACACACCTCCAGTGCGAACCAGAACATGTGATCGAGCCAACGGCCAAGCGTGAACCACATTCCCTGAGCGGGTTACTGCCGGCACAACGCCGAAAGGAGACGCGATGAACGAAGCGATCGAGAAGCGCGAGGAGGGCGGCATACCGTTCCTGTGCCGCGTGGGATGGCACAAGTGGACCAAGTGGGAGCACCACGCCGACGGTCGGATGACGAACACAAGCACCGGGGGCGGCTGCCATACCGTGACGCAGAAGCGTCGGTGCGTGGGCTGTGGGTTTCAGCAGTACGAGCTGACGCACATCTTCTGATCGGGCAAAGGAGGCCAGGATGGAGCTGAAGAAGCTGATCGACGCAGCCAACGCCGCGTACCCGGACGACCTGATTCGGCGGTACGAGGAGGGCAGGACAGGGAACTTGGGCGACACCCTGGCCAAGTTTATCCTCCTGGAGCTTGAGGAAACTTTCGACCCCGATGCGACCGACGAGAAGCAGGTCGAGACGGCCGCGCGCGCCATGGAGACGGCGGAAGGCGAGCTGGCCAAGGTCAGGAAAGCCATCGAGGCGCTTAGGCCCATGCAAAACGGAAAGGAGACCGGTCATGACGACTGCAGTTAAGGCGAAGGGGCACGCGCTGGGCAGGCTGGTAGCGACGCCCGCGGCGCTGGCGGCGATCCGTGAGAGCGTCAAGGATTCCGAGCATGCGGAGGAGCTGGCGCAGGCGAAACTGATGGAGCTGGCCGGCAGGCACTGCCGCGGCGACTGGGGCGACGTGCCGGCCGACGACGCCAAGCAGAACGACGCGTCGGCAAAGGCCGGCGTGGACGCCATGATCCTGTCGAGCTACAAGTTGGCGGACGGCACGAAGATATGGGTCATCACGGATGCGGGCGGGGCGACCACGACCGTCCTGCTGCCGGACGACTACTGAGCCGAATCGGGACATGACCCGATTCAACGGAGGTGCGGAATGGGGCTGACTTGGTTCAGGGTGGAGGACGGCAGGCCGTGGCCGGCGCTCGTCTGCGATGTCTGCGGCCGTCGGATCGAGCAAGATAAGCATCAAGGACTGGCGCGGCTTCTTCCTGACGGCAAGGTGCAGTTGGTGCACAAGACTTACGGGGGCAGGGCTTGCGACCCCGACGACCTGACCGAAGAGGGCGGCTGGATGGAACTGAATGAGTTCTTCGGCTACGTGGCGTGCGCTGCGGGATTAACTCCCAAGAGCTGGCCATCGCGGCGGGACTTGCAGTATCTGCCGCCGGGAAAGGAGGAGGACACATGCCGTGGCCGCAAGGAAGGCTGACCGACGACAGGGACGACCCGCCGGACGGACCGGGCGGGAAACGGAAGGGACCGCCGCCCGAGGTCAAGGCGCTGAAGGCGGAGATCGAGCGGCTGAGGACGTGGGTGGACGACTTACAATCGGGCATGTTCATCAACTGCGTCTACTGCGGGCACAGGTACGGGCCGAAGGACAAGGTGCCCGACTCGATGGCGGAGGTCCTGAAGCGCCACGTGGAGCAGTGCCCCAAACACCCCATGTCGGCGCTGAAGACCGAGAACGAGCGCCTGCGCGGGGCGCTGCGGTTTTACGCTGACATATCGGGAATCCTGTGGGAGGACGCCGGCGACCCCGGGCTGGGCGGGCTGTTCCGCTTCGCCATCACGGGCACGAGCCATCCAAGCAGGCGCGCCCGAGAGGCGCTGGGCCTGCCGACAGTGTGATGGGGAAAGGAGCATCTGATGGCCAAGACGACCGAGTGTTTCAAGGTGGTGACGCGCTTTCCCGCCGACGGCGACGCGTACCAGTCGGCCGTCGCGTGGATAAGCCGTTTCACGAAGGTGGAGTACCGCATCGGCCGCCGGTCCGAGGGGATGGCGTTCGAGCGGCCGGACGGGACTGCGGTGCGGTCCAGGCTGTTCGTCTTCAGGCGGTTGGCAGCCGCCGCCCGGTGGACCCGCCGGGCCGTCATCAAGACGGGCCGGGGGCCCTATCTCCAGTGGGCCGTCAAGCGGGCCAACGTGGCCATACTTCTCTGCCGCGGCAGCAACGTCAGGCCGGCGAAGGCGGCGCTACGTGCGTCTGGTCTTGGGATACCGGGCGAGCTGGCTATTTTCTGGGACGATTACAGCCGCAAGAAGTTCATGGACGGCTGGGCCGCGGCGTGGACCACGGCGGGCTTCGGCAGCGTCGCCGACGCCGTCACGCCGATCAGGAAGATCCCCCAGGAGGACTGGATGCGGCTTAAGTGAGGAAAGGAGGCGGCCATGCAACTGCGTACCACGCTGACGATAAGGAACGACAGGATGCTGGCCGCCCGCGAGCGGCTGGACCTGACCCAGCACGGGCTGGCTGAGCTGGCCCGCGTCTCGCAGCAAGATGTTTGCAAGTTCGAGGCCTTGCAGTACGCGACCGTCTACGGCGACGTGCGGGGCAAGGCGGAGCGCATATCCGGGGCGCTGGACCTGACGCCGGAGGACGTCCTGCCGCCGGGGCACGAGGAAGTGTCGGTGCCCACGCGTTTCGTGCGGGTCGACGAGGTCGCGCTGGACCGGATGCTGGCCATGAGGGAGCGGTTCATCCTGCCGGCGCCGGACGAGGTGGTCGCCGAACAGGACGACCTGGAGGTGCTGGAAGCCAGGGTGTCGGCCGCCTCCGGGCGCCTTACGGACCGCGAGCGGCTGGTGCTGAAGCTGCGGTCGGAAGGATTCACGCTGGACGAGGTCGCCGAGCAATTGACGGTCACGCGCGAGCGCGTGCGGCAGGTGGGGTTCCATGCCATCAGAAGGCTGGGAAAGTTCATCGAGGAGGCGGCGAGGGCGGAAGCCGACCGTACGCCCGGCCTGTCGGACGCGGCTTATTCGGCGAAAATGCAGGGAGCGGCCGACATGGCCCGCAGGATAGAGGCGAGGTTCAACGGCGCGTTGGAGGGATACAGGCGGGCGCGCATAGAGCGTTGGCGCATCGAGCGCAAGAAGAAGCCCGACCATCAGGCCGGGACATGACCCGGTTCGGTCCCGAACGTGCCGGAAAGGAGATTCTGATGCCAAGGATAAGCGCGCGTTTCAAGGTGACGGTCCTCGTGCGCGGCCGGCTGCTGTCGGCCGTCGTGCGGGGCCAGAAACGAACGAGGCTGGAGTACCGTATAGGCCGGCGTACCGAGGGCCGGCGCTTTAAGGGACCGGGCGGCAAGACGGTCGCGTCCAAGATCTTCGTCTTCAAGCGCCTGACCGAGGCGGTCAAGTGGATTAAGCAGTTCCTCATACTCGGAAACGTGCTGTGCGACTGGGCCGCCCCGGAGCGCCAGATCAGGATACTCAGGTGCAGGGGCAAGAATCTCGTCCTTACGCACTCCGTGCTGCGGCCCCGCGATGCGGGGAACCGAAAGAGGCTGCTCAGCTTCTGGGCATGGATGAATGCCGGCTCGCCGCGGGACGGTATGTGGGACCTCAAGGTTATATCGGTGATTGAGCCGTTCTATGCCGCCGATTCGGTCACGCCGGTAGCGGAGATACCACGGAACCGGTGGCCGGTCGTGGACCCTCTTGGGCGGTAGGAACAGCCTTTCCAAGGCCTTGGAAACCTCTGGTTCCTGATCCAGGCGACCCCGCTCCCTCGGCCCGAAAAGGGCCGAAGTTGCGTGATCGAGGTCGATGGACAAGGGTTCATCGACGGCGACGGCGGCCTGGTCGGCGCCGGCCTGTGTGCCGGGAGACCGATCAGGATCAGTGTGCCGGTGGCGGACGGCGGCTGCTGGCGCAGCGTGGCGCTCTCCCCTTCGGGGGAGGTCGCGGTGGAAGATGTGCCGCAGGCCACCGAGGAAGACCCCGACAGTGGGCAACCCTTCTGCCCGTCGGGGCGGTTCAAGACGACTCTTGCTGCCCCGACGGGCAGCAGAGAAAAGGGGTACAGCCAAGGCGCTGAGGATCCGGCGCCACGGCGTTGAGTTTGGAAGACCGTGCCGCGCCGGAGAAGCCGGAGGCCCGAAAGGCCGGAGGCGCGCGGTGCAGACGGGGTCCAGCGGCACCTCGTAGATACCAAGCCGCAGGGGAGCTGGGGGAAATCCTTAGACGCAAGTCGGGCGAGCTTCCCGCTCAGGATTTCCCGGCCAGCCCCTCGGTCCGTCTGCTGCCTACCGGACGGACGGGCCTCGTGCACAGGTGGGAGAGGCCGTGGATAACACTAGTATCCCCGTTGGCGCGTAGCGGCGCCGGCGGGGTGTCGGACAAGCTGAGGGGCGCCGACGGACTCGGCGCCCTCTTTTCGCTATGGCCTCAACGGGCTTTCGGGCAGAAAGGAGAACGCATGCCTGAGGAGTACACCAAGCTGGCGGAGGAGCTGCAAACCTTCGTGGCGCGTAGGGTCGAGACGCGCCTGAGCGAGCTGCGTACCGCGCTGCAGGAGCTGATCGTCCGCCACGGTTTTCAGGACTGCGGTGGTGCCGGCTCCAAGGTTTGGGAAGTCACGGGGGCCCTGCGGGCCGAGGCAGTCAGGCAGGAGATCGAGCGCATACGCGCCGACGCGGTCACTGCGCGCGCGCAAGCTGAGAAGAAAGCCCAGAGCGGCAGATAGCGGGCTTTGAACGGGCGCCGGCGAAAGGAAAGGATAGAATGAATCCCGCTGATTGGCCCAACGCGGTGTCGGGTCGGGTAAACCCGTACGTTTCGGAGCTTGTTCGGCTGCTGGAGTGGTGCAATGAAGAAACCCGTTTGACAATGGGCGACGCGGTGTTGGGCGACGCGCCGCCGCCTCCCGGCAAGTTGGAGTGGCTGGGTGACACGACCGGCTTGTTGGTGGAGGAGATCGACCGGCTGCGCCGAGGCGGGCTCCCCAAGCCTGGGTTGAAAGGCGAGGGACAGTCGATTCTCAATGAATTCATGGATCTGCTGGCAGAGGCGCAGGCGCGCAAGATAGAGGCGCAGGCGCGCAAGTTCAGTCGGCGCGTAGCCGGTCCTTGGTGCAAGAGAGGAAGGACGGCGCCAATAACGGCCCCCTTGGGGGCGGAGGGAGGATCGGATGAACGTCACGGGGCACAGGCTGCAGAGTCTCGTCCGTGAGATCGAGGCCTGCATCGAGGGGCAGCGGCGGATGTTCGAGGAGAACATCCAATACTTCGAGGACGAGAAGGCGAACCACGTCGACCCGCTGAAGATCGGCGAGCGGCTCAGCGCGATGAACGCGCTGCTGACGCTGGTGCAGACGCAGCAGGCGGCGTACAACCTCAGCGTGACTGTGGAGGTGCTGGGCAAGAAGATATCGCTGGCGCAGGCGGTCAAGCTGGTAGGCCTGGCCGGCGGCGAGGAGAAGATGTGGCGGGAAGCGGTCTCGCTGAAGCGGGACCGGTACGGCGAGATGACGCGCAAGAACAAGGACGAGGTCCTCGCGGTGCGCGCGATACCGTACGACATCGCCGTCAGGTGCGTCAGGCGCGCGGCCCAGTGGGTCAACGCGTTGCGGCTGGCCATCGCGCAGGGCAACACGCAGGAGCGGCCCGCCGTGTACCTCAACGAGGCGGATCTGAAGGTGTTGGACGACGGGGGACTGTGAGATCCTGCGCCGGCGCAAGCCGGTGCAGCGGGGAAAGGCGTGCAGCGTGGGCGACCCGACTGGAACCTGAGTGGGTACATTAGCCACGACCCTACGCACGGCCTTGGCGATCAATGCCAATCGGCTAAAGGTTGGCATGCAAATGGCCGATGACAGATGGGCGGGCATCCATCTCGTTTTGGCCCATATCTGCCGCCTTCCCCGTCATTTTGTGAAAGCCGGAGGCCGAGCAGTCATAGACCTGCACCAGGAGCGAACCACTCGGGTGGATCGAGGCATCGTGAGAGAACGGACCATTGACTGCGATCGAGTCATTTAGCAGGTGAGAACCGTGCGGCACGATCGAGACACAACAGCTGAGGGAACCAGGAGGACGGATCGAGCCGGCCGGGCGGAGAGCACCAGTCACCGAGAGCGAGACACCGATGGCGTGCGGACCGGCCGCGACGATCGAGCCACGACCCACGTGAGGGCCAAACTGCGCGAGCGAGATACACCCTCCGAGCGGACCAGGGGGCGGGATCGAAACACGCAGTACGCGGGCACCGTCGAGCTTGATTGAGCCACAAAGATGGGGAGGACCGTCGAAGGTGATCGAGAGATCGAGCCGCCGCCTTTGCGAGAACCACTTCCAAGGAACGAGACAGTGTAGGAGCGGGGACCACGTGAATAGATCGAGCCGTGTGCGTCGGGAGGACCATTGAAGACGAGCGAATCATTGGCGCAAGGCGCCGGAAAGGAGTCGGCCATGGACGTCAAGAAGTTCGACATCGGCGAGGAGCCCAGCGAGGCCGGCTGCCTGCTGGCGCTGGAGATAGCGGAGGGGGCCACGGCGGCCCTGCCGGACCTGCCGAAGGAGTTGAGGGGCGCATTGAACCTGCTGGCGGCGCACCGTACAGTGTTCAGCCTGTTCGCGGCCCTGCGGCAGAAGAAGGAGCCGCCGAAGGAGGCCCTGGCGGACTGGAAGCGGTTGGTGCAGGATCCGGACTGCTGCGATCCGACTGAGGGCAACTGCGTTCGCGTGCATCATGCGATAGCCGCCATACTCGACGAGCACTTCCCGGTCATCAACGCCGCCACCAAGGACGGCAGTTACGGCGTACGCGGCGCCGTCCTGTGCCTTTATGCCGGGGCGCTCGGGTGCGACGTCTACATGCGCCTGGCGACCGGCAAGCCCGTGGGGCCGCTGACCCGTCTCGCCTGGCGCGTCTTTCGCAACAGGATCGCCGGCCAAGAGTACATACATGGCAACGACGAGGACATCCTGAAGGCCATCTCGGAGCAGACGGAATGCCGCGACTGCGCCGATACCGCCAAGGGGTTGCTGGCCATATTCCCCGAGCTGGCGCCCGATGCGCGCGGAATGGCCGCCGCGGCCATGCACGAGGCCTGGATGAACTGCCCGAACCGCGAGCGCAACGCCTGAGACGTGGGGCATGAGGGGGCCAAACCAAACGATCGAGGCATCTCTTTGGCGGGAACCGTTGCAGAGGATTGAGACACGCTCTCCGTGAGGGCCAATCGGCCAGATCGAGGCAGGGTCGAGAAGCGTACCAAGGTCCCAGACTGAGACACCAGTGCAGTGAGGGCCACGCGGAAAGATCGAGGCAAGGTAGGTAAGCGCACCAAGGCGATCGAACGAAACAGGGCGGGTAAGGGGGCCGGTCGGAGAGGCACCACCCCGGTGCGGACCGACCTGCGAAATCGAGGCGAGGGTCAAGCGCGAACCGGCAACTGGGACGGAGACACATCCTCTGTGAGGGCCAGCCTATCGGATCGAGGCAAATCAAAGGCGGGGACCAGCCAACGCGATCGAGACAAATATCGTGACAGAGCCAGCAGACGAGATCGAAGCAAGAACGAAGCACACAGAGCGCGAGTACCGCGCTGCCGGATCGAGCCAGAGTTTGTGCGAGCACCACCCTCCACGAGCGAGACACCAGAGGGGCGAGGGCCAAGGCCCCGGATCGAGCCAATCGCCGTGCGCGAACCACCATGACTGAGTCAGACAACGCTGGAGCGAGGACCGTCTGGAGAGATCGAGACATCGGCTTGGCGAGAACCGAGTGCAGAGATCGAGACAGCCCTGCCGCGGGGGCCAGAAAGGCGGATCGAGACGCTTCGTCGGCGCGAACCGAAGCTGCAGATCGGGACAGGAGGGGTGTGCGCGCCAAGTCGCGGGATCGAGACACACACCCGGCGTGAACCGTGTTGACAGATCGAGGCACATGGACGGCGCGAACCACTCCGTCGGATCGAGTCATGCGTGGGGGTGCGGGCCATCAACGAAGAACGAGACAGGGCAGTCGTTAGCACCAGGAATACGGATCGAGGCATGATCGCTGCGCGCGCCGGCCTTGAAGATCGAGACAACCGAATAGAAGGCACCACCAACGGCGATCGAAGCATGTGGTTAGTGAGCGCCAAAGCGGAAGATTGAGACACAGCTCCCGCGCGTACCACCCACAAGGATCGAGTCAAGTGCGTAGCGGGCACCCAGGACTACGAACGAGACAATTCCCGGGACTGATCCACCGATCTAGATCGAGTCCTTTCCGCCCGCGGCCGCGTGGCGGCCGCCGCGGATCGCAGTACGGGCGGGCCGGCTTAACTGCCGGCCACAAGGAGGGCGGTAGACATGGCAAGGAAGAAGAAGCAGGAGGAGGAACCGGAGGACGAGAAGATCGCCGGGCGGTTCGAGGATGAGGACGACGACGAGGAGAAGGAAGTCGTCGACGAGGAGGAGACACCGGAAGAGGAGATCGAGCCGGCCGCCGAGGAGGGGGAGGACCTCCAGCTCAGGAAGCTGACCGCGGACGTCCAGGCCTCCGTGCTGCTCGCGGGGCCGAAGGAGGCCAGGTTCCTGGTCGACGCGTATTACAGCAATCAGGAGCAGCGGATGCGCATCGGAGGGCAAATCCGCAGCATCGAGATGGACGCGCGCAACGAACTCATCCAGCTCCTCGGCCCGGCGCTGACCGAGAAGGACGTCGAGTTCATCAAGGACCGCAAGGTCAAGTACCCGGTCGTCGTCGCCAGGTTCAAGGCAACGCTGGCCGAGAAGAAGCTGGACGAGCGGAAGCTCGGCCAGCTCATGGAGCCCGCGCTGGGGCTGAAGTTCGCCTTCAGGAACTACAGCGCGTGCGAGGGGCAGTTGGGCCGGGCGCTGAACACGTACGCGAGCGCCAGGCAGCTGGGGCAGTGGGCGATGAAGATCAAGGGGATCAAGCACATCCTCGCGGCGGGCCTCCTGGCCCACCTCGACCTCGCGCAGGCGCCGACCGTCGGGCACATCTGGCGGTTCGCGGGCCTCGACCCGACGCAGAAGTGGCTGGGGAAGAAGAAGGGCGGCGCCGAGGTCGAGCGGCTCCTCAAGGAGGGGTACACCCTGGAGACGGCGATACCCGCGATGGCGGGAATCATCGGCTGCCGGGTCGAGTCGTTGCGGAAGTTCGCGACGACCTCGCCGCGGAAGGACAAGGACGGGAACTGGACCCCGATCAAGCTCACGAAGGAGAGCCTCACCAAGGCTGCGGCCAAGCGGCCGTGGAACGCCACCCTGAAGACGCTCTGCTGGAAGATCGGCGAGAGCTTCGTCAAGGTGATGAACAAGGAAGACGACTACTACGGCCACGTGTACCGGCGGCGGAAGGACGAGGAGATCGCCGCCAACGAGGCCGGGAAGTTCGCCGAACAGGCCGCGGCCAAGCTGCGGAACTGCAAGATCGGCAAGGGGACGGAGGCGTACAAGTGGTACTCGAAGGGCAAGCTGCCCCCGGGCCACCTGCACGCGCGCGCCAAGCGGTACGCCGTGAAGCTGTTCCTGGCCCACTACTGGGAGACCGGCAGGCGGATGCTGGGCCTGCCCGTCCCGAAGCCGTACCCGATCGCCTGCGGGGGCCACTCCCCCGAGAGCTATATCCCGCCGCCGGACGTGGCGGGACAGGCCGCTGGCGGCAAGTAGCGGCATCACACCGGCCGGGGGCGGGCGGCCGCCCCCGGCCGGCACAGTCATTTCCGCCGAGCGGGCCATGACCTCCGAACGAACCGGGGAAGAGGAAAGCGCCGTGTACGACGAGTGAGTCAGGGGCACAAAGGGAACCGGAGCATCAGAACGAGCTAAGTACCTCGTGGGATCCAGGGCGCAAGAGCGAGTCGCATCGTCGGCGCGCACCGGGGAAGCTGAACGATACAGGTAATGAGCGGGTGCCACCGGAGCGACCGCTGAGCCACATCGGCGGCGCGCACCATGAGTTGAGAGCGAGACAACTGAGGGGAAGGGACCATGAACTCGGATCGAGGCAAGCCCCAGGGCGAGCGCCATCGATGATGATCGAAAACAGACCGGGCGCGCGAACCAGTGTGGGAGATTGAGACAAGGTCGTGGCGAGCGCCATCGATGATGATCGAGCCCGGTCTTGAGCGGGGGCCATACGGCAGGAGCGAGACTTGCTCGACGCGGGAACCACCGAAGCCGATCGAGACGGCGCCCACAAGAGGGAGCCATTAACCCAAGATCGAAACACGCAGTATGACAGGACCGTGGAGTACGATTGAGGCAGAACGCGGGGGCGCACCAGAAGCGCTGATCGAGGCAGTGAGGCTGAGAGAGCCAGAAAGTAGGATCGAAACATCCGCGCCGTGTGCGCCACGCTGTCCGATTGAGCCGTTCCCCGGGAGGGGACCGGGGGGAGTGAACGAGACACGCGCGCTGTGAGTGCCACGACGGAGGATCGAGACAAAACCGGTGAGAGATCCAACAGCCATGATCGAAACAGGGGAATCGACGCGAACCATATCCCCGGTTTGAGACAAAATCCGAGCGAGTGCCGTTGTGTGGGATCGAGACGCAGGAGATGTGCGCACCACTACGTCGGTTCGAGACCAAGAAGGTTGAGAGGCGCCAAAGATGAGGATCGAACCAGGCCAGTCGAGGGAACCGCTGAAGCAGCGTAAGCCATCCGTTCGGAAGGGACCGGAGCCGCAGAGCGAGTCACCTGTTTCGCGAGCGCCAGTGGACGTGATCGAGACGGAGGAATTGAGCGGGCCGGAGCATGGGATCGAATCATTGACGCGGAGGGAACCGGGGCTGGAGAATGAGGCAGGCGCGCCGCGAGGACCAGTGGCGCCGATCGAGACATCGCCCTAGCGGGGGCCAGAGTTCAAGATCGAGACGTTCGGCGAGTGTGTACCACATAGAGGGATCGAGACAGTGGGATAGCGGGCGCCAGAGCGCGGGATCGAACCATCCCAAGTGCGGGGGCCAAGCGGGACGAGAGAGTCATACGAGTTGGGCGCACCAGCAGGGCCGAACGAGACAGCTCGCCGGAGCGGACCATCGGGCAAGATCGAGACGTCGGCGTGGATGGAGCCATCGATCGTGAACGAGACACTGGGCTGGCGAGAACCACTGAAGCTGATCGAGCCGCGCGGAAAGAGGGCGCCACCTTCTGGGAGCCAGTCACCTGAACCGTGCGGACCACGCCGCGAGAATGAGACAGCGCATTGGCGGGCATCACAGCGCCGGATCGAACCAAAGGTTTCCAAGGCCTTGGAGACCTTATGAGACATTCGCCCTGAGCGGGCCACTGGAAGAGATCGAGCCGGGTGGGCAGCGCGAACCAGAGTGCTGGAACGAGACAGGCCCTTTGCGAGCGCCACAGCGCGTGATCGAGTCAAGAATCGGGTGCGGACCAAGCGAGAAGAGCGAGACAGACTCCGAGACAGTGCCATTTCCACAGATCGAGCCGAGGAAACGGCGCGTACCGCTGTCTGCGAGCGAGACACCGAGATCGGGAGCACCAGCCTCCAAGATCGAGACATTTCGAGCGCGGGCGCCAGTCGCACAGATCGAGTCAGATCACGGGCGGGAACCATGACCCTGGAATGAGTCATTGAGGAAGAGTGAACCACCCTGATCGATCGAGTCAAAGTCCGTGTGGGTGCCGCATCCGGTGAACGAGCCGCGCTGAAGGCGGGAACCGGCGTTCGTGAGCGAGACAGAGGATTTGCGGGAACCATTGTCCTGGATCGAGACGTTGGGCACGAGAGAGCCAAGTCGCAAGATCGAGCCGTTTCGGAGTGGGCGGAATGGGGAAAGGAAAGGAGGCGGCCATGAGGATCGTGGGAGCGTTCGTGGGGCCCGTCGCGGCGGTATCGTTCACCGGCGGGGAACTGCGCCTGCTGCACCGGCTGAGCCGGCGGCGGGACGATGTCGGACTGGCCCGGTTCATTGAGAACTTGTGCGAAGTAAGATGGCAGCGTGGGGCGAAATGGGCGAAGTGCCTCGTGGACAGGTCGATGACGTCCACCCGGCACGCCAGCAGGCAGTGTCCCGACCTGGAGATCGGGATGTCGCTGCTGAGCCGGCTCATCAAGCTGCTCAGCGATCATCCTGCTGCCGGCAAGCCGATCGGACGGTGCGCCGCCTGTGTGCTGCGTGCCCGACTGTTATCCCTGCGGACGGAGCTGTTCGCTGCCGCGAAGGACGCGCAGAAGCGGCTGTTCCGTTACGTCAAGGGCACGTCGGGGTACAGCCGGTCGGCCAAGCGGGTCGGGTTCAGCGCCAATCTGCGCTTCGAGAAGAGCGGCGCGGTGAAGGATGTCGCGGGGTTCCCCATCGGCTGGTGAGGGCTGCCGCGGCACGCCCCCCGTGAGGACCACCCGCGGAGATCGAGTCAAGACCAGGGAAGGCGCCGTTGAACGTGATCGAGACAGTGACGCCGGGAGCGCCAATCGCTCAGATCGAGACAATCAAGGAGAAGGAAACATCGGGGTGGGATCGAGACACCGGCGGCGCGGGAACCAGCTCCGGGAATCGAGACAGAAAAGGAGGCGGACCATGAACGTCGAAATCGGCAGAATATTCGTCTTCGCGGTCTGGTGCGCCGCACGAGCGACCAGGACCGCCGAACAGGCGAAGAAAGAGCGCTCGTATTGGCCCGAAGCGGACCTCACGAAGGTAACCAGCTTTGCCGCCTTCGCGCGGACCCACGCGGTGGCCATAGAGGACTGCGGGCCGCGCGGCAGGAACGACGCGCTTGGCCATCTTGGGATGACGATCCATTGGACGGTTCGCACTGTCGGCGAACTGTATTGGTGCTGCAGCAAGGCCGAGGGCCCGAGCGAGCACAGGCGAGAGACGTATGCGAAGCGTAAAAAGGAAGAGCTGGCCGCCATCCGCGATATGGCCAGAGACGTGTGGCCGAAGGTGGACATGGTGGAGAAGGCCACCGACGTGACCCGTATGAAGCCGTGTTAATCCGGCCATCCTAGACGGAACCAGAGCGAGAACCACGGATCAGGATCGAGACAACGGCCGCATGGGAACCAGGGCGGGGGATTGAGACATGTGACGGGCGAGGACCGCCCTGCATGATCGAGCCGCCGGCTCGGCGAGGACCGCATCTCGGGAACGAGACACCCCGCACGGGAGGACCACTGGACGTGATCGAGTCGAGGTCGAGGCGAGTGCCGTCAGAGACGAGCGAGTCAAGAATGTTGCGAGGGGGACCGTCGGTCATGATCGAGATAGGACGCCGGCGAGCACCGATCGGGAAGATCGAGGCAGAGCCGCGGAGCGAACCAATCCGCTGGATCGAGGCGTGGGGGCAGCGAGTACCGGGGGGACTGATCGAGCCGTGCCGACCGTGCGGACCACCCTCCAGGGGCGAAGGGGGCGTCGCAGCGCCCCCGTTTTTTTAGCTGTCGGCCGCCGCGGTTGCCCGCCGCCGCGCGGTCTGATATGCTGGCCCCCTGGAGGACCGGGAGATGGCCAGCCACCTGACCACCAGGATAACGAACTACGGGCCGCGAAGGCGGGTGGCCTTCGTGCCGCCCAGCGGCCGCGTCATGAACAGCCTTGAGAGCGTCGCCGTGGACGGGCTGCTCGAGGAGCTGCTCATACACGGCAACCACGCGGACATGTGGAACGCCTACCTGGACGACCTGGCGCGCGGCTGGGTGGAACTGACCTACGACTTCGGCGACGCGGCGGTCGTCATACCCGTCACCGTGCTGGCGGGCCTCAACAGGACCGACAAGCGCCAGCGTCCGCTCCCCAGCGGCTGGGCCAACCACGTCGACACCGGCCTGGACATCGCCCAGACGCCCGAGGGCGACTCCTACGTCATGGTGACCGTCAACGGCGTCGAGGCGTCCATGGGCGACGGCGTGAGGACGAGGGACTTTTACTTCTCCGCCGACGGCGGCCTGACGGCCAAGCCGCTGGCGGCGGTGATGGCGGGCGACTCGCTGTACTTCAACGCGCTGGTAGCCCAGTACCCGCTGGAGGTCTCCGACGAGGTCTCGCTGCATTACGTCGTGCAGCCATAAGGAGCCGGCGTGAAGATCCCGCTGAAACAGATCGCGATGGACGTTAGCGGCTACCGGGTCGGCGGCAACTTCTACTCCGACCTTGCCAGCGTAGCCGCCGCGGAGCGTTCCACCGTCGTGGACGGCCTGATCGCCACGGTCGTGGACGATACCGCCGTCCTGTCCGGGCCGGGGCTGTCGCTCCTCGACGACGCCTACGCGGGCGGCTTCCTGATACTTGCGTCCGAGCCGTTTCCGGCGCCCAGCTCCAGCAGTTCCAGCCCCAGCAGCAGCCGCAGCTCCAGTTCCAGTTCCAGCCTGAGCAGCAGCTCCAGTCCCAGCAGTTCGAGCAGCCCCAGCAGCTCCAGTTCGAGCTCCGGCGTGCCTTCGCGGGCGCCGTACCTGTACGTCTGCAGCATCGCCTCCTACCTGGCCGCGTCGAGGACGGTCAGGCTGGGCCAGCGCGCGCGGGTGGACGGCGACTACTACGCGCTCGTCGTCATGCCGATCCACATCTGGATGGACGGGATGATCGGCGTCAAAGCGGACGACCTGAACGCCCTGCCCGACCACTTCGTCCTGACCGGGCGCGGTTGGGACGCCGACATCCTGCTGCCCACGGCGCCGGCGCAGCCGCCGGGCAAGCTGCAGGTCTTCGAGAACCTTACCGTCGCGGGCAAGAACGCGTCCTGGCTCGTTGACGGCGCGCAGCACGGCATGCTCATCTTCCGCAGGGCCAGGGTGGGCCGCGGCGCGCCGGTCCAGCCGTCCGCGCCGGGCAGCTCCAGCAGCTCCAGCTCGATGTCCAGCAGCAGCTCCAGCTCCAGCGGGGCGGGCGGCCTGGACGCCGCCGTGGCGCTCATGAACGGGCCCGCGAAGGGCCACTGGGTCGAGTTCGTCGACTCCGAGCTGTACGGCGACGTCCTGTTCGCCAACGGCTACGCGCGGCTGACGGCGCTGCGGCTGGACCAGCGGGCCGGCAGGATCTCCGTTGCCCACGCGGACGGCAGGTTCGTCAGCGGCGGCTACTCGCTGGAAGGCAACGTGGCCGTGCTGGAAGACTGCTCGCTCACGGACGTCCGGCTGGCCTCCGCCAACGACACGTACGGCGCGGTGTCGCTCAACGCCGTGACGCCGCTGCTCAGCCTGCTCGGCTGCAAGCTGGCCAAGTCGCCGATTTTCATTGACAACGCAGGGTGCGTGGTATCATGGGATCAGCCCGTGCTGCAGGCGCGGGGGTGCGAGTTCGAGGGCGGCTTCTCGCTGTTCTCGGGCGCCATCAACGGCCTGCACGGGGCGCACGGCGCGTTGGTCGACCTCTGCGGCTGCCGGTTCGGCGGCCGGATCGACCTCGTGAACGGCTGGTACGTCGGCAGGTTCGACATGCGCGACTGCGACAGCACGTTCGCCGGCGGCTACTCGGTGTGCACCGGCGGCATCGATCCGACGATCTATCGCATTCTCGACACCAGGCTGGGGGGCACCGCCGAGGAGGCGGGCGGCCTGGTCGCCGTGGACTTGACGGAGTCGGTCGCCTAGCCGGCTGCGTCGGGGGGCAACGACATGCCTAGCAGCGAGGACCGCGCGCTCCTGGTGACGTCCGAGCTCATCGTCGAGCCTGGCTACACCTCCGGCCGGTGCCCGTGCGCGCTGACGCTGGACCTCTTCCACAAGGACGACTGGGGCCGCATACCGCATCCCGTCAACGACGACATCGTCGGCCTGCGCGCGTTCGCAAGGGGCGCGCGCCCCGGCGGGGCGAACGCCGGCGACTACGTGGAACTGTCCCAGTACGGCGCCAACAGCCGCCTGTTCGCCACCGGCGGGCAGCTGCAGCTGATGCGCGCGCCGTACACTGCCGTCCCGACCGCCAACGCCATCGTAACCGCCACGGGCGCGGCCAAAGTCCCGCTCGTGGTCGAGTCGGCGGACGGCCAGTCGGCGCACCTGCTGGAGTTCCGCGACTCCGGCGGCAACATCCTCAGCTACTTCGACATAGACGGCACGTTCTCCGGCGACGTCCACCCCATCCTCAGCGATGACGAGCCGCTGTGGTTCGGGAACGACAACGACTACGGGTTCATGTACGACGTGGCCACGTGGGGCACGCAGGCGCTAACGTTCGTGGCGGGGCCCGGCGGCAGCAAGACCGGCCTGTTCGCCATGGGGAACTCCGTGATATCGGCCTACGAGGCCGTGGTCGGGGCCAACGGCCCGTCCGTGTACGTCCGGCTGTCGGATGGGCCCGACCGCGCCGCGGGCGGCTACGCGGCCGGCACCGTCAACGTAACGGCCGGCGCGGGCGGGGACGCCTCGGCGGGCGCCGGCGGGGCGGGCGGCGGCTACAGCTTCGTTGCCGGCCCGGGCGGGGCGGGGACCGCGGCCGGCGGCAGCGGCGGCGGGTTCGAGTTCGTCGTCGGCGCGGCCGGCGCTGGCGGAACGGGAGTAGAAGGGCAGTTTTTAGTTCGCGGGACAATCGTTTTCAGCGACATCGCGGGCACGAGCACGGGCGTCATACGGTCGGTCGGAGCCCTTGGAGCCACGCCGTTCCTGAGCATCGTTGACAGCGCCGGAACGGTCAACATTGCCCGATTCTACGACAGCCAGGACACGGCATCGCGAAGGCCATACGTTCTGTTCGGAAATGGACTGGCCACAGATGCATGGGCAGCGCAGGGACGTGTCGTAGACATCAACGCCAAGTTCACTGGACCGTCTTCCGATGTCCCGATGGGGTTGTCGGTGGAAACGGAATTGGCGTATGTTGTGGCCGATTCAACCCCGATGGCCGGGGTCTTCAACATCAATTACACCGATGCGACCACGCCGAACGCCAACAACGTCAGCATCACCGCGTTGAATTCCCATTTGTACTTGAGCAGCGCCGTCAACTTTTCCCATGCGAGCCCGTATTTTCACGGCGGCCAGTTCTCGTCAACCACTAATGCGGCTGTCACTGTAGCCGGTACGGTCGCAGGTTCGGCGTCATTCGTGAATCCCAAAACGGCAGGAGCCAGTATCGCCACTGCGATTGGTGCACGCGGGTACATCTCCCAATCCGACGGAGCGACGACCAACGCCATCGGCGTCAGCGGACACATCTCGTTGTCCGGCGGGACGATAACGAGCGCCTGCGCGCTGCGCGGGTATCTCAGCTCCGGCACTCCGACGAACTACACGGACCTCGTCCTCGGCCAGAGCACGATACCGACGGGCAACTACGGCATCTACAGCGCCGGGACGAGCGGCAGTTACTTTGCCGGCAGCATACTGCACGCGGATCAGAAGGGCGCGATCTTCGGCACGGACAGTGACTGGAGCCTGTACTACGACGAGACCACGACGGACGCCCTGGTCCTGTCGGAAGTGGCGGTCGGCGCCCTTGCAATCAAGGGCGCGACGCTTGCCGGAGGCTTCGTAGCTGCCGCCGACACGGTAGGCAACAACCTCTTCGCCGCGCTCCAGTCCGGCGGGACAGCGACAGCCGCGGGGAAGAAAGCCGCGGACTTCACGTTTGAGGGAGGCGCCGGTTCCGTCGGCGTGGGGGCGACGACAAGCGGCGCTGGCAGCGTCATCACGATCACGAACGGCGCTGGCGGGCCTTCGATTGACAACGCGGGTTCCACAGGCGGAGCGGGCGGGATCACGCGGGTAATCTGCGGGGCTGGCGGGGCGAAGGTCGGGGCTGGCACCGCGGGCGCGCAGGGGTACTTTGCGGTGCGAGGATCTAGTGGTACGGACGAACTTAGGTTCAGCATGTCTGGCGGTTATGGAACAGTGAACGTCGTCGCTACAACGCCGGTCTATTATGTCCAGATAAATGGATCGAGCAGACTGTTAATAGATGCGACGAATACTACCCACTACACAAACCAGATACAGTCCACCACTAACACGGTTAACCTTGGCAGTCCAACGGCTGCCTGGAAAGCAATCTATGGTGGTGAATCCACCGCCTTCGTCAACACAACCGGCCTCTACCTCGGCGCATCGCAGCAATGGCGCTTGTGGACGAACTCGGCTCAGAACGCGAGTGAGGCGACGTGCCCGGCCAACAGTTTGGTGCTCAACGAGGGCACCGTCCCGGCGCTGTGCATACTCGGCAGCGCCATCAGCGGGTTCACGGCGGCGGCTGATACCGCCGGGAATGACATCTATCAGGCGACCCAAACGGCCGGAGCCGGGGCGACGGTCGGCAAGAACGGCGCTATGTCCTACTGGAACTTCGGAGCGGGTTCCAACGCGGCGTCTGGCAGCAACGCATACGCGGGCGGCGTCGGCGGCGGAAGCACGCTCACCTTCGGCGCTGGCGGGAACGGCGACACGACCGGGACCGGGGGCAACGCTGGCGGGGTTACGTTCACCGGCGCGGCTGGCGGAACGGGCGCTGTCGGCGGGATCGGGACATCGTACGCATGGACCGCGGGCACTGGCGGCAACGGGACGACGACGGGCGGGGCTGGCGGTGGGATTACGTTCACGACTGGCAACGCCGGGACGGGCGGGAACGCGGCTGGCGGGAACTTCACGGTCAACTTGGGAACAAATACGGGGTCCGGGGCGACGGGATGCTTCTACGTGACGGGACAGGCGAAGGCCGGGACGATAGCGCAATTTTCGTCTGGGTCAATAAATGGATCTACATACTACAATTTCCTCAATCCGAACAACGGTACTGCTACCGCCGTTTACATGAACCTTGGAACATCCTCATCGGTCGGCCTGCAAATGTTGTGGCTTCCTTCTGCGTACACGACCAATGGGATCTATGTTGGAGGCAGGGCATTGTGGACTTCCTCCGGCGACAACGGGATTGTCATAGACGCCTTAAACGCCAGCGCTCCAATCGTGTTTTTGACCGATGGCGCGAACTACTCGAAAGAGCGGGCGCGGATTGACGCGACCTACGGCCTTCGCGTCGCCTGCAACGGCACGACCACCGTTGCGAACTGCGCTTACCTGAACATGCAATCGGTCACCGAGGAACTGACCTGCGCAACCGGAGCGACAACGTTCACGTCCACGACCGCCGCGCTGCCAGCGAACGCCTACATTGTCGGTGTAACGATGGTCGTCACTCAGGCTTGCACGGACGCGATTACCTGGAAGGCCGGCATCGCCGGGGCCGACGACGTGACCGGGCTACAGAAGTTTGCGGAAGCCCTGCAACCGAAGACGCTTGGGCAGAAGACATCCTCGTGGGGCGCGGGACATGCCGCCGGAACCGGCGGACCGCCCACGATGCTCACGCCGTACACCAACGCGGCGGCGGCTGGCGTGGTCGTGACGACGAGCGGCGACCCCGGCGCGACCGCGCTGAAGGTTCGGATAACGACCTTCTACTTCACGTTCACGGCACCGGCTGGATAAGGAGGAATCATGGACGGGAGGACGAACATGCGGCACCTGTTTCTGGTCTTGCTGGCGATCTGCGGCTCTGCCCTGTGCGCCGAGCCGAAGGTCAAGGTGGTCGAGTCCGGTGACAGCTTCGTCGTCACCGTGACGTTCACGAAGGCGTCTGTCATCGAGTCTCAGGCCGGGAACCTCATGGCCATCGCCGTGCTCGAACAGGCCAAGCGGGAGATCGGCGCGGCTCAGGCGAACGTCGGGAAGACGCCGACCACGATAGACGCCGAAGCCGTCAAGGCCAAGGCCGCGATTGACCTTGCGGCAACGGCAGCGAAGGCGGCGCTGACGCCGATGAAGGCGAAGACCGAGGAGCTGGCGGAAGGGGAGGCCAAGCCGCGCTCGGCGGCGAGGACGAGATCGAAGCGCTGACGCGGTTCGCCAAAGGGCCGTGAATCTTGACGATCGACGCCCGGGAAGAGGGCGCCCGGTAGCGGGGGCGCCGGAGGAAAGCGCCCGATGGCTTCTGCCGACCCGAAGTCCGTCATGTTCCTGGGTTCAGAACTGGCCATTGAGACGGCCCGCGAATCCGCGGGGGGACTTGCGGTCACCGTCATAGACTTCGCCCACAGGGAAGACCGCGGCCTCGTTGTCGCCCCGTCCGGCACCGACGAGATCGGCATCCGCATCTGGGCCAAGGGCGCGCGGCCCGGCGGCGCGCACGACGGCATCCACCTGGAGCTGACCCAGGACGACGACGACGACAGCTACGTGTTCGCCGTCGGCGGCGACCTGAACCTGCTGGCCGACGGGGACATCGTCTTCGCCCCGATCGGTTCGCTCGTCGTCGGCGACGACATCCCCCTGTATTTCGGCACCGGCAAGGACTGGAGTCTCAAGTACGACGAGACGACGACCGACAGCCTGATACTCAGCGAGGGCGCGGTCGGGACGCTGGCCGTCAATGGCGCGGCGGTCGTCGGCTTCGCCGCCGCCTCGGACACGCCGGGCAACGACGTGTACGTGGCGACTCAGGCCGCCGGGACCAACGCGGGGGGCAATCCGCGCGGCGGCAACCTGCACGTCATCCCGGGGACCGGCACGGGGACCGGCAAGCCGGGGCAGATCGTCCTCGGCGTCGAGCCGACGACGCCGGCGACGACCCTGGACGGGCACGTCGTGATCGGCAACGCCGTCGCGGCGCACAAGAACCTGATACTGCAGAGCTTCGACATCGCGCCGGGGGGCGAGATCCTGCTGGAGTTCCAGATCGGCAGCGGAACGGCTAGGGCCAGCGTCCACCGGGACGGCGGAAACATAGGCTTCACGGGGGACTGGTACAAGTCGCACGACGGCAGGTTCAGCCTCAGCTACGTCGGCGCGTCGTACGTGAACCTTCAGCTCCACGACACGGCCAGGATCTCGTGGGGGCCGAACGCCACGGTAGGGGCCGACGACACTGGGCTCGCCCGCGCGGCCGTGGACGTTCTCAGGATCACGGACGGCTCGACGGGCATCGGCTCGCTGCTGTTCGGGCGCTACGTCCTGCCGAAGACAGGCGGCGTCGGCTCGCCCTACTCGGTCCTGGGCACCGACTCCAACGCGGTCTTCACGAACGAGGGCGCGACGGCGGAGGTCTACCTGAACCTGCCGACCGCCGTGGCGAACCTGACCTACACGGTGATGGTGCAGGACGCCGACGGCGTGCGCGTCGTCGCCTCCGGGGGCGATACGATCCGCCTCGGGACGGGCGTGTCCGCGGCGGCCGGCTACGTCCGGTCGTCGGAGATAGGCGCCGCGCTCAAGCTGGTCGCCATCAACGCGACGGAGTGGCTGGTCGAGAGCATCGTGGGGACCTGGACCATAGATTCATAGGGGCTTTGTCGCGCGGGCCGGCGGCTGTCGGTTTCGTCATTAGGACGATAAGTCTAGGAGGAGCGTGTTGAAACAAGTTATTACGGGATCGGGAGCCGCAAGCAAAACGGCCGCTTCCGTCAGCGGGGACGTTACCGCGTGGGCCGACCTGGACGGCGCGCTCGTACGGATGTCCGCGACCTCTGTTGCGCACATTCACGGCGTCCTGGAGGGATACGACGGACAGACGGTCTATTTGATCAACGTTGGAAGTTTCGACATCTATATCGAGCACGAGTCCGCGATGGAACAGGTCGAAGCTAATCGGCTCCTTGCGCCAAACGAAGAGGCCCTGCTGGTTGGAACGGGCAAATCGACGCAGATAATCTACGATTCTGCCGTTGGGCGTTGGCGCATCTTTAGAGGGCGAGGCGACCCCGGCGATTCCGGAGCCAAAGGCGATCCCGGAGATCCCGGAACGCCCGGAGCCAAAGGCGATCCCGGAGATCCCGGAGCCAAAGGCGATCCCGGCGATCCTGGAACGCCCGGAGCCAAAGGAGATCCCGGAGATCCCGGCGATCCTGGAACGCCCGGAGCCAAAGGCGATCCCGGAGAGCCCGGAGATCCCGGCGATCCCGGAGCCAAAGGCGATCCCGGCGATCCTGGAGCCAAAGGCGATCCCGGAGATCCCGGAACGCCCGGAGCCAAAGGCGAGCCCGGAGATCCCGGCGCGAAGGGCGACAAAGGCGATACCGGCGATCCAGGCACGCCGGGTGCGGACGGACTGACGCAGGCGCAGGTTTTGGCGCGAGGAATGGGGGCGTGAGATGATCGTCTTGACTGCGGACACAGACACCCTCAAGGCCGTCTTAGAGGCGGCGGGCGGCGCGTTGGTGCAGTGCTTTGCGTCCTGGCGCGATCTCACCGCGGTCACATACACGCCGGGACGTACGGCTGTTGCATCGAACGGAAACACTCCGGTTACGGTCGTTGCGGCGCCGACTACCGGACATCAGATCGTCATCGACTTCCTCTCCTTCCGCAACGCCGACACGGTTGCGCGCACGTTGACCGTTAGTTTTTATGCGGATACGACGCCGTGGATGCTCTGGGCGGGCGTGCTCCAAGCCGGTGAAGCGTTGGTCTACACGGACGGCGGGGGCTGGCAGCGCCTTGGACCGGGCGGCGTTCCATCCTTGAGCTATCCCGCTTCCCCGACAGACGTGCAGATATTCACTGCTCCGGGCGCGGGCGCCTGGACGAAGCCTGCGGCGTTTGTGCCGAAACAGGTTTTGGTCGTTTGCATCGGCGCAGGAGGCGGGGGCGGGGCCGGCGGATCGGCGGCGAACGCAGCGATCAAAATGGGCGGGGCCGGCGGCGGCGGCGCTTACGCGGCCAAGATGTTCAATGCTTCCGATCTTGGCGCATCCGAACCCCTGAATGCCGGGGTAGGCGGTTCCGCAGGCGTGGCGGGGGCCTCCGGTGCAGCGGGCGGCGACGGCGGAGTCGGAGGCGTCTCATCGTTTGGCACCGGCGGCACCTGGTTGCGCGCGTTTGGCGGCGGGGGTGGACGGGGCGGCGCGGTCTCTGCCGCAGCGGGCGGCGGAGGAGGGGGCGGGGGCAGGGCCGGTGCGGGCGCGACCGGCACCACATCGGCGGGCGTGGGGGGCGATCCCAAACCGACCGCGATCACCGGCGTCAACGGCGGCTCCGGCTCGAACGGTCCGATTACGGTCATTACTACGCACTGCGCCGAATACGGCGGAGGCGGCGGCGGCGGGTATACGAACGTTCCTGCATGTTGCGTCGGCGGCAGTTCGATGTTTGGGGGCGGCGGAGGCGGCGCAGGCGTAGGAACGACGGCTGTTCCCGCTCTGGCTGCGGCCTCGGCGGGCGGGTTGTCAAATGCCTATGTTGGCGGCGGCGGAGCGGCCGCCGGTACGAGCACCCCGCCTGTTGCCGGCGGCGCGGGCGCAGCCGGCACGTCGAAACTTGCCGGCGGCGGTGGCGGAGGCGGCGGCACTTCAGTGGGCGCGAATGCCAACGGCGCAGTTGGCGGCGAGGGCGGCGCGTGCGGCGGCGGAGGTGGCGGAGGCGGGGCCGGGTGCACGGGCGGTTCAAACTTCGGCGGCGCGGGCGGCGCGGGCGGACGGGGAGAAGTGCGAGTGTACTCGTGGTGATACTGAAGTCCGTCAGGCCCGGCGGCGATGTGTCGGCCGCTGTGCCGGAGATCGTCTCGCTGCGACCGGTCAAGCCGGGGCCCGCCGTCATCGTCTCCGGCCTCGAAGGCGGCAGACTATAGCTCCCTCCTCGCTTCGGTTGCTGGCGCTGGCCGCCGACATCGTCCTGTCGGTCGTCGGCGTCATAGCCGTTTTGTGGTTCCTGCTGTGGTCCTTCGGCGGGAAGCCGAAGGGTCCGGGCCCCTGGGGCCGAGCATGAGTCCGCGTTTTCTTCAACAATTCCATTGATATTCCCGCTGAGGACTATACACTGTACCGCCAAGGAGGGAACCCCATGCCGCTGCCCGGCACGCCCGAGCCGCCGAATCCCGGCGAGACCGTCGAGGAAGTCGTGCGGAGGCGTATCCGCGAGGACGAAGCCTTCCGCACCGCCATTTCGCCCAACGACTATACCGACCGGCTGCCCGGCGAGTCGGGCGCGGCTTATCTCGAGCGCCGGCGGCGCGAACAGCGCGAGGCGTACGAGGCAGCCCTGACAAGGCGAATGAACGAGGACTGGCAGCGCCTGTCGCGCGAAAGCACGGGCCTCTTCGGGCTGACGGAGCGCTATCGGCAGGCTCCGTCGCCCCCCGATCTCGCGGTCCGCGAAATCAGGGCGGCCGAGGTCCGCGAACTCAGGGCGGCCCTGGAGCAAGGCAGGCCCAGTCTCCTCGGGGACGGCATTCAACGGCGCATTCTGCCGCCGGTGCCGGTCGAGAGGACTGGAGCGGGCGACACCGGCAACACGCCGTCGTACACCGCGATCACGGTACAGGAGCGGGGGCCGGCCGGGGCGAGAGCCGCCAGCTGGGAATGGTCGGCAGACGCGGCGACATTTCTGCTGCCGACGCGTGAAGTCGCTGCGACGCTTTCGGACCAGGAGAGGGAGCAGATCGCCGGAATGGCGGCCGCGTTGGGCGACTGGCCTGTACGGGTGGTCATCGGCGGTGAGCACGTCGGCGACATGCGGCCCAACGATGCGCTTGCTGCGCTCGGCTTGGCGGTACGGCGCGGGACGGTCGAGCTGGTTGCTCGTGAGGTCATCGGTGCCGCCATTACTAACGCGGCCGCAATAGGCCGCCTTAACGTCACCGCCGGTGACAGGGAACCGTCCCTGTTCGACCCGAAATGGATGGGGGAAGTCCGTTGGTGAGACCTAAGAAGGCCAAAAAGGCGTGGCAGGGCAAGGGGTCCGCCACGCTGTTCATGGAGCGCCTGCGCGCAAGGAGGACGGAGATGAGACTGGTCCTGAAGCCCGACATGGCGACGTTCGTGCACTTCGCGCTGAACAGCCCCGGCTCGTTCAACCAGTTCGGCACGATGCAGGTCCGCAGCTTCACCTCGGACGACTTCAACGTCGTGAAGCAGATGGCGCGGATCAAGAAGTGGTTCCGCGAGCACGTGCTCATGAAGGAGGACGCCAAGGCGCCGGATGAGGACGCCAAGTTCAGGCTGCCGAAGAAAGAGGTCGCGGTCGGCATCCCCCAGGGGTACGCCGACATCCTCAAGACGCTCCTGGAGCACTACAAGCCGGCCGGGCACACCGCCGAATGGTGCGAGGCCTACGCCCCGCTGATGTGCCAGCTCAAGGGCGAGAAGTTCGTCGAGGAGGACATCTGGCTGGACCCCGACGAGGAGGCGCGGAAGGAGAAGGAGGCCGAGGACAAGCGGGCTGCCGAGGAGAAGGAAAAGGCCGAGAAGAGAGCCGCCGAGAAGGCCGCCAAGGAGGCCGAAAAGAAGTAGGTTTCCAAGGCCTTGGAAACCTTGTGGCGGCCGCGGAGGGAGCGATGACTGACTACGCGCGAGCGCGCGAACGGCTCCGGCGGAAGATGCTGAAGGACGATGAGACTGCTGCAATTCATGCGGCGGTCCTGCGCGGCTTCGAGAAGGGCTGGATATCGGGATTGGGCGCTGCATTCCGCAAGCGGCAGGCCGTGAAGACGGAGGACGGCGCCAAGGTCTTCGTCTGCCCGTCAGAGATCAGGGCCCTGTGGAGGCAGCCACGCTACGGAGGTTGAGGAAGGGGGTGCGGCGTGCACGACGGACCGTTGACGGAGATCGCGAAAGCGCGGGCGGAGCGCGACTGGAAGCCTATGCCGAACCCCACAGCCGTGGACTTGAAGGACCCGCTGTTCGAGGCGATCTGGCGGGCGACGAAGTCTTGGGACGTGAGCGTGCCGGAGTCCTACTGCGGTTACTGCGGGATGAACGGCAGCCATGTGATGGTGATCCTGAACGCGGTCCACGCCGTCATGGCGGCTAGAATCCATGAGCTGGCGGCCGAGGTCCGCGAAGGGAAGCCCGACGGGAAGGCCAAAACCACCTGAGGACTCGTCGTGGGCTGCATCGAATGCGGGGCCGTCAGGGGGCACGCGCCGGGCTGCGGGCAGCAGACGCGCGAGGAGCTGGCCGCGCAGTTCAAGGTCTATCTGGCCAATTGGCGGTCGATGAGCTTTCAGCACGCCAACAGGCAGAAGGAGCTCCAGGACCTGGTGACGTTCTGGCAGGGCAAGTTCAGGATCGTGGCCGCCGAGAACAACGCCCTGCGGCGGAAACTCAAGGGAACCGAGGCCAAGGCGTGAACGCGATAATGACCGTCATCATCGGCCCGGAATACGAGGAGATCGCCGGGCTGACGCTGCCGCACATCCGCGCGTACGTGGACAGGCTGGGCGCCGCCATGGTCGAGACGCGCAAGGCGGAACTGTCGCGCGGGATACTGCACTACGAGAAGCTGGGCATGCGGCAGTGGCTGGACAAATTCGACAGGATGGCGTTCATAGACGTCGACTGCCTGGTGCGCAAGGACTGCCCCAGCCTGTTCGCCGAGGTCCCGCCCGAGAAATTCGGCATCATGGACGACAGCCAGTTCGGCGACCGCGAGAAGGCGATCGACCACATGGCGCGCAGCTTCGGCGCGCGCGGGCTGAAGCGCGGGAACCACAAGTACGGCAACACGGGCGTCATGGTGGCTTCAGCCTGCCACCGCGCCGTGTTCGAGCTGCCCGCGAAGCAGCCGCAATCGTGGATGGAGCAGGGCTGGATCAACCTTCGGCTCTTCCAGCTGGACGTGCCGACGCACTACCTGCCGTACCGGTTCAACCACATGCCCACCTACGAGAAGGCGTACTACGCCTGCCAGCATCCGATCTTGACGCCGCGGCTTAACAGTTGGATCATCCACTACTCCGGCGGGCGGCGCGACCACGCGGCGAACATGGCCGCGATGCGCGCCGACATCGCCGCGTGGAAGGGGCTCGACCTGCTGTAGGAGGCGCGATGCGCGAAGCCGACCAGATGTTCACCAGCCGCGACGCCCTGACGCTGAAGCTGTGCCGGGACAAGGTCTGCGCCGAGGTGGGCGTCTGCCGCGGCGTCCATGCCGCGGTCATGCTGTCCGCCGGGCCCGTGAGGCTGTACCTCGTCGACCCGTGGCGGCGCCAGAAGTGGCAGTCGCGCGGGGCCCCGTGCGACAGGAAGTACAACGCCGCCTACGAGGAGCACTACAAGCACGTCGTCGAGACGCTCGGCAGGGACCCGCGCGTCATCGTGGTCCGGTCCACTTCCGTGGAGGCCGCGGCGACGTTCGGCGACGGGCTGTTCGACGTAGTTCACATTGACGCCGACCATAGCGAGAAAGCGTGCGCCGCGGACACAGAGGCGTGGTGGCTGAAGGTAAAGCCCGGCGGCTGGCTGTACGGCCACGACTACGACCCGGCCTCGCCGGGCGTGGTGGCCGCCGTGGGGAAGTTCCTGGACAAGCTGAAGCGCGAGCGGCTCGACGCCAGGACCGAGAAGGATTCGTCGTGGGGGATCAGGAAGTAGGAGGCCGCGATGCGTCCTGCCGTCCGGATGGTGCCCGATCGCGCTACGCTGGACAGGGAAGTGTGCGCCGGCAAGTATTGCGCCGAGGTGGGCGTGCTGCGCGGCAAGCACGCCGCCGTCATGCTGGCCGCCGGCCCCGACATGCTGTACCTCGTCGACCTGTGGAAGCACCAGGACGAGCGGATCTACGACGAGGAGCTCAACAGGGAATCCGACGACGCCAAGTTCGAGACGTTCTACCGGCACGTCGCCGACACGCTGGGCAAGGACCCGCGTGTGGAGATCTTCCGGATGGATTCGCTGAGGGCGGCGAAGATCTTCAGGAAGCGGTCGCTGGGTGCCGTCTACGTCGACGGCAACCACGGCTACGAGGCGTGCGCCGCCGACCTGCACGCGTGGTGGCCGCGCGTGGCGCGCGGCGGCTGGCTGTACGGCCATGACTACAAGTTCGATTTCCCCGGCGTGGTGGGGGCCGTGGACGAGTTCCTCGACGAGCTGGGCAGGAAGGCGCTGGACGTGCTGACGGAGGACGACCCACCGTCGTGGGGGATCAGGAAAGCCGCGATATGAACGCCGTCGTGACGGTCTGCATCGGCGACTTCTTCAGGCGGATCGCCAGGTTGACGCACCCGCCGATGCGGAAGTACGCCGAGCGGCTCGGCGCCGACTTCGTGGTCCTCGACAGGATGCTGACCGCCGAGAAGTACCCGCACTACGAGAAGTTCCGCATCCGCGACCTGCTGGACGACTACGCCAGGGCCGCCTACATCGACACGGACGCGCTCGTGCGGAACGACTGCCCCGACCTGTTCGCCGAGGTCCCGCCGGCAAAGCTGGGCGCGTTCCCGGAAGGCAGCCACGTCGACAGGACCGCGGCCGTGAAGCTGGCCTGCGAACAGTACGGATTGGAGTATGCCAGGTTCAGGGACAAGCCATACTTCAACACCGGCGTCATGGTGGTGTCGCGCTGCCACGCCAGGGCGTTCGTGAAGCCCGCGGTGGAGGTGCGCGACTTCTGGGAGCAGTCCTACCTGAACCTGCGGTTCGTCATCGAGGACGTCGAGATGCACGAACTGTCCCACAGGTTCAACCGGCTGCCCGCCTTCGACTACGCGTCGGCCAAATGCTGCGTCCCCATCGACGAGCCCCGCCTGGACAGTTGGATCGTGCACCACGCGGGCGGGATCAAGGCGGGCGTCATCAGCCGCATCGCCTGCGACCTGGCGGCGTGGCGCGCCCGCGGCCTCGCGTAGTTGACTGCCCGCCCCTTCCGACCGATAATGGCCCTATGAAGGGGGAACGGCCAATGGCGGAGGAAAAACCCATGCGAAAAGCCCTTCTTGTTGGCATCAACCAGTACAGCGCGCCGTACGCGCTGCAGGGCTGCGTCAACGACGTCATGGCGATGCGCAGCCTGCTGCGCGACTACCTGGGCTTCCCGGCGTCGGGCATCCTGATCCTGAAGGACAAGCAGGCGACCACGAGGAACATCCTGAACGGCCTGAGGTGGCTGGCCAACATCAACGCCGGCGGCATCGCCCTGTTCCACTATTCCGGTCACGGCGCGCAGGTGCTCACCAGCGACCCCGGCGAGCCGGACGGATTGGCCGAGTGCATCTGCCCGGTCGACTTCAACTGGACGCCGCAGCGCATGATCACCGACAAGCAGCTTGTCGCGGCGCTGGCGTTGCTGCCGTCCACCGCGGCTACGAACTGGTTGTCGGATTCCTGCCATGCGGGAGGACTGGACGAGACCGACCGCGGCGCCAAATCGCTCGCGACCGACAAGCGGACCCTGCGGCACATGATACTGCCGCCTGCCATGGCCGCCGAGGTGGAGCGCCTGAGGAAGAAGAAAAAGACCAAGGTGCGGACGATGGCGAAGTCGCTGAAGGCGGCGGAACTGGCCGTAGGCTTCATGGCGGCCTGCAGGGCCAACCAGACGGCGTCCGACACGTACGAGGACGGTCGGTGGTGCGGCGCGTTCACGTGGGCGTTCCTGAAGGCCGTGAAGGCCAATACCCGCGCGGCGCTGACCGACCTCTGCGCGACCACGCGTTCGACCCTGTCGAAGGCGCGCTACTCGCAGGCCCCGCAGGTGGAAGGCACGAGGATCGACAAGCCGTTCCTGTCCTGGTGACGGAAGGAGGTCCGATGGCGACCGCGCTGAACGCCGGCCGCGGCTTCACGAGCCGCAAGTTCATCGTAGTCATCGTGGCGCTGGTGTGCTTCACCGTCCTGGCGTACTCGATGATCATGCCGATAGAGCTGTACGCGGACCTGGTGACGTGGCTGCTGATCGCGTACATGGCCGTCGAGGGCGGCGGGGACGCCATCAGCCGCACGAAATGGGCCCGGCCGACGGAGCTGATGCCGCCCAAGGACGCGCCGCCGCCCAAGCCTTGACTTTTCGGCACCGCGCGCGAACAATGCGGGGGGACGACAAAGGAGGCCGACGCCATGCCGTTCAAGTCGAAGTCGCAGTGGCATAAGTTCTTCGCGATGGCCAACCGCGGGGAGATCTCCGAGGGAAAGGCGAAAGAGTGGGCAGAAGAGACCAAGACGCCCTTCAAGAGCCTGCCGGAAAAGAAGAAGGAGAAGGCCGAGAAGAAGTCCGCCGCCGACGTCTCCAGGGCCGCCCAGATAGCGGAAGGCACGCCGATGGAGAAGAAGGAGCACGGTGTCGGCACCGCCGCGGCCAGGCAGATCGCTACCGATCACGTCGATGAGCATCCCGGCAAGGATGTCTACGGCGAGTTGAAGAAAGTGGACGCGAAGCTGGAGAAGAAGGAGGCGAGCCAAGTGGACAACTTCGAGAAGGTGCGCGCGCTGCTGGCCAAGGCGGCCGAAGGCCTGATGCCCGAACAGGAAGACGGCGTCACGGGGTCCATGGGGCCCGGGGCCGCCGCGCCGGGTATCTGGTCGCAGCTGGCGCAGGCGCTCGGCGGGGCCGGCGAGTCCATCAAGGGCATGGCCAGCAAGGGCCTCGGGTTCGCGAAGAGCCTGCCCGGCAAGTTCGAGGCGATGCCCGGCTGGCAGAAAGGCCTGGCGGGGGCCGGCGTCGGCGGAGCGGGAGTGCTCGGCGGGGTCGGCCTGTACAGCCTGATCCGGCACATCCTGGCCAACCGCGCGGAGAAGGAAGGCGCGGCGCACGACCTGCCCTGCGGCGGCTTCGCGGACGGCTTCCTGTCCTACTGCATCGATAACAAGCTGACCGACGACCAGACGCTGGAGCTGCTCGAGAAGGGCGCGGCGCTGGAAGGGCCGGCCGGCGAGGAGCTCGTCGACCTGGCCGGCCAGTTGGCCAAGGTGGGCATGCAGAAGGCGGCGGAGACGAAGTGACGCCGGCCAGGATCCTCTCCTACAAGGCCGGCTTCCTGCGCAAGCTCGCGGAAGCCGGCGTCCTGCCCTCCGAGGCCATGGCCGCCGTGAAGGTAGCGGCGGGCAAGCCGGAGGGCGGCGGGGGCGGCATGCCGTCCATAAGCAAGGCGCTCGGCCAGCTGGCGTCCCTGGCGCCGTCGGCCGTGAAGGGGACCGCCGCGGTGGCCGTCGGCGCACCCTTGGCCCTGGGCGCCGGCGCGGGCGCGCTGGACGCCGTCATGGACGCGCCGGTGCTCGACGCGGACATGCTGCACAAGATGGAGCTCATGGCCGCGTACCGGCAGGCGACGAAGGAGATCCTTAACCGGCAGGCGGCGCGCAAGGGCGGGTAGCCGCGAAGGAGCGACATGCCTGACGAGCCGTCCGCGGCCAGCAGCAGCGCGGAACAGGAAGTGCGGCCCGTCGGCGTCGCCGAAAGCGCCGACTCCCTTCCCGATGAAGTCGAGCGCCCGCCGCTCCCTGCGCACCTGCTCGATCCCGCCAACGTGCTCGGCAAGGAATCCGTCCTGCCCGGCATGGACGGCCTGCCGTTCAGGGGGCCGATCCCCGACCTGCGCGAGACGGACCCCGACCACATGCGCCCGCAGGTGGGTTACGGGGCGCACGTGCAGCTGTTCGTGCTGAGCAAGCCGAAGGACTTGGCGTATTACCAGCAGGTGATCCAGCTCATGGCGAACGGGTTCGCGGTGATGGGCGCCGAGGACAGGGTCTACGATAAGGACATCAAGTCGTGGCGGATACTGCTGCGCTGGTACGAGCAGTTCGCCACCATGAAGCCGAGGGGCATGGTCCCGTAGGGGGCGCCGTGGGAAAGATAGCCGAACGGCTGATAGCGATGGGCCTGGCCAAGAAGGCCGAACCGCCCGACTGGGAGGGCCGCCTGTCGGAGCAGGAGGACCGCCTTCGCCAGATCATGCCGCCGTCGAGGGACGAGGCGCAGGCGGAGGCCAAGACGCGCATCGACGCCATGCGCCGCAAGGCGTACATCCTCGGCTACGCGATGCGCGGCCAGCACGCGCCCAAGGCGGAGCAGCAGCTGGCCGAGCTGTCCGGCGCGATACAGCCGCAGCAGGAGACCGTGGAAGTTCCGGCCGTGAAGGCCGGTGAGGACAAGAAGGCACTGCTGGGCCCGATCATCGAGCCCATCCAGGCGCTGCTGCAGTCCGCGCGGCACACGGTGCCCATGAATGCGCGGCTGGCGCTCCAGGGGCCGACGGCCGTGACCGCCGACCCCACCACGCTGCCCGGCTACGGCGCGCAGGCTTCCGGCGCGGTCGCGAGCGGCTTCCAGGAGGGCGTCGGCCACGCCACCGAGGACATGAAGAAGGACATCCACGGCAAGCTCGACACTGAGCTGGCCCAGGCGAAGACCGAGTTCGAGGCCGCCATGGCCAGCGAGACCGCCGGCGCCAAGGAGGCGGGCGAGCTGGGCCGGCTGCTCGACAAGGCCGCGGCGGAGAAGTCCGCCGAGGGCGAGCTGAACAAGCTGCTCAACCTCTACCTGGCTGCGGCGGGCCTCGTCGGCGCCGCCGGCCACGCCGCCGGGCGCAGCGCCGTGGCGGGCAGGCTGCCGGAATACGCGCGCGCCAAGGCGATCAAGGACCTGGCGCGCCAGCGCACGCAGGAGGCGCCGGTCCTCATCGCGCCGCAGAAGGAGCTCGCCCTGGACGAACCCGACGCCGGCGAAGAGGAACCCGAGCCGGCCGTCACGCAGCCGGTAACGGCATGAGGAGGGGCGGATGCCCGACAGCGACCTTCCGCTCGGCCTCCCGGCCGCCCAGCCGCTCCAGTTGCGCCGCTTCGACGACCACCACGCCGCGCGCGTCAATATCCTGAACGGCGTCGTGTCGGCGCTGCAGGAGAAGTATCCCGTCGAGAACGAGCGGTACAGGTTGGAGCTTTCCGGCCTGCACTACAAGCAGCCCAACAGCTACTCGCTGGAGGAGCAGAAGAAGGCGATCATCCACGGCGACTCGCTGCACGCCAAGCTGCACGGCACGTGGGCGCTGATTGACAAGGCCAGCGGCAAGCCGGTAGACACCAAGGAGACCGTCGTGGCGCACGTGCCGTGGCTGACCGAGCGCGGCACGCTCATCCACAACGGGTCCGAGTATTTAATAAGTTCGCAATTCCGTTTGAAGCCCGGCGTCTACTCGCGCATGAAGGACAACGGCATCCTGGAGGCCCACGTCAACGTGAAGCCCGGGACCGGGCCGTCCTTCCGCGTCTACATGGAGCCGGAGACCGGCGTGTTCCGCATGGCGGTCGGGCAGTCCACGCTGAAGCTCTACCCGATCCTGCGATCCATGGGCGTGTCCGACAAGGAGCTGCGCGACGCCTGGGGCGAGGAGCTGCTGCACAAGAACGTCGAGGCCGAGGACCCGCGCGCGGTAGGCCGCGCGTTCGCGAAGCTGGTCGAGAAGCCCGTCGAGGAAGGGCACCCGACGATCGTGTCTGCCGCGATGCCGGAGCTGCCGAAGGCGGCCAGCGAGACGCCCGAGACGGTCAAGAAGCTGCAGAAGATCGTCGATGCGCACAAACTTAAAGGCGGATATGGCGACGTTGCCTGGGACGAGGAGACCGGCGAGACCCACCTGTCCGTCGGCGACTGGCACGAGCAGGAAGACTATGCCGGGCTTGAGAAGGCCATCAAGGCCGTCCCGGGCGTGAAGAAGTTCCAGGTCGAGGCGGAAATAGGTCCGCCCGACGGCTGGTGGGCCGTCAACCACGGTCGTGAGCCGAAGATCTGGCACAAGCCGAAGCCGCGCGATCCCGAGCAGGAAGCCGCATTCATGGCCAGCCTCGACGGGCCGCCGCTCAAGATTGTCGGGCAGACGCTCAAGGAGGCCCAGGCGCCGATCGGCCAGAAGACCACGGACCGCAAGTGGAAGTACCTGTGGTTCCACGGCGAGCTGTACACGAACCCGCCCGACAAGGAGCACCCGGATCCGTGGGTGCTGCTGAAGGTCCACAAGGGCCTGCCGCAGGCCGCCTATGCCACGCTGAAGGGCGAGGGCGTCGACTGCGAGCCGCACTACGACGACCCGCACGTCTCCGTCCTGCGCGGCGAGGAAGTCCGCGAGCTCATAAAGAAGTATGGCGACCAGTGGCAAGGCGCGGCCAAGATCGGTCAGAAGATGCGCTTCCGCCTGAGCAAGATCGTCAGCCTCGTGCCGGGCGGCTGGCCGGAGATGGACCGCGTGTGGTTCATCGAGGTAGAGTCGCCCGAGCTGGAGGAGTACCGGAAGGACCTCGGCTTCCGCAATCTGCCGCTCCAGCCGAAGACTGGCAACGAGGTCAGGTTCCATGTCACTTTCGCCGTGAAGCCGAACGTCGCGAGCAAGGCCGCCGCGGCGCTGACCGAGCCGCCCGAGGAAGGGGCGACGGCGCCGGCGGTCAAGCCGCCCGGCGAGGAAGGCCGGAAGATCCTGCACGCGCTCCAGCAGATGGAGCTCGACCCCGACGTCACGGAGTCGACGCTAGGCGAGCGGCACGTGAACGTGACGCCGAAGATGATGGTCCGGGCGACAAAGAAGCTGCTGGGCATCCAGAAGGGGACCGAGGAGACCGACGACCGCGACTCGCTGGCCTACCAGACGCTGCACTCGCCGGAGGACTTCTTCGCGGAGCGGATCAGGCGCGATGCCGGCGGGCTGGGCAGGCGGATGCTGTGGCACGCGACCAGGAAGGGCAACCTCGACTACGTCCAGAGCGGCGCGCTGACGCCGCAGATGCACGCCGTCCTGCTGAGCAGCGGGCTGGCCGCCGCGGCCGAGGAAACGAACCCGCTCGAGCTGGCCGATCAGCATCATCGCGTCGTGCGCACGGGCGAGGGAGGGATGTCGTGTTATTCGGAAGATACCGAAGTGCTAACGATAGAAGGATGGAAACACTGGGGAACCGTCGTCGCTGCTGACGAACTTGCCTGTCGGGTGAACGGTCGGTTGGAGTTCCACCGACCGACGCGTCTTTTTAGCGGCGCATATCGCGGAAAGCTCTTATCTGCCGATACCCGGGTGATCAACTACGCGGTTACTCCGGATCATAGGGTGTTCGTGTCTTGGGATACGACGACGGCCGGCCACGAATCGGTTCGGTCTCCGTTCCGGTTTCGGCCGGCTTTCGATATCCACGGCAAAAGAGTGCGGCATTTGGTTTCCGCTGAACCGTATCTGGGTGGCAGCCGGCCGGACAAACACGTTTTGCCGCCTGCGCCCGTTGACCGGGAAAACGCAGGATCCGCGAGAAGAGAGGCACTAGAGCTTGATTTTCTGGACTGGGTGGAGTTCCTCGGTTGCTACCTGGCTGACGGCAGTTTCAGGTACGATGGCGACCGGCACGAATACCGAACGGAAGTTGGGAAAGTCCGATCATTGAATCCTGGCGAATACGCTACGATTGACGCCGTTTTGCGCCGATTGGGATTCACTTACAGATATGAGCAGAATCGTCGGTTTATCGTTCACGGGAAACATCTGGCACACTACTTGTCGAAGTTTGGTAAAGCATGGACGAAGTACGTGCCGGAATACGTGATGCGCGGCGATATAGAAACGCGAAAGCGTTTCTTCTTTGCCATAACGACGATGGATCACACGGCGGCGTGCCCTGGACTGTCCTTCAAATATATGTCCGCTTCACCTAAGCTGGCCGAGCAGGTGGCTTGGCTGGCTGTTTCTCTCGGATACGCAGTTCACTACCTGACTCGCGTCAACCACAACAGGACCAATCCGATACATGTCATTCATATTTCTGAAGCCTCGGAAAGTCTCGTCTATCGGCAACACGCCGGCTTGCAGTATCGTGAACTTGATTATGCTGGAACGGTCTATTGCGCGTCTGTTCCTGGGGAGCTGGTATTTATACGTAGACACGGAAAAACGATGTGGTGTGGCAACTCCTTAGATGCAGTCCCCGAGGAGGCCAGGGTGGTGCAGCCGTCCCACTTCGGCTTCGTCGATCCGAGCCGCGCGCCCGAATCTGCAAGAATGGGTTTGGACAGCAGGATCGCCCACGGCGCGCTGCGCGGCAGCGACGGCCAGGTCCATGCGCCGATGCTGGACCTGAAGACCGGCAAGACCGAACTAGTGTCCGCGGCGCAGGCCGTCAAGAGCGTGGTCGCGTTCCCCGGCGAGATGGCCAGGACCGGCGCCACCGCCCGCGCCATGGTGCGCGGCAAGCGCATCGAGAACGTGCCGAAGGGCGAGGTGGACTTCGAGCTGCCCCACCACGCGCACATGTTCTCCGGGGTGACGAACCTCGTCCCCATGGCCGGCGCGCTGAAGGGCGGCCGGCTCATGATGGGCGCGAAGTTCTTCAGCCAGGCGCTGCCGCTCCAGCACAGCGAGGCGCCGCTGGTCCAGAACCTGTCGCCGGACGGCCGCAGCTTCGACGAGATCATGGGCGAGAAGGTCGGCGCGGTGCGGGCGGCCAAGCGCGGCGTCGTTATCGGCATCGACAAGAACAAGGTCCTCGTCCGCGAGGAGGGCGGCGGCAAGCGCGAGTACCCGCTGTACGACAACTTCGTCTTCAACAGGCGCACCGCGATCCACAACACGCCCGCCGTCGGCATCGGCGAGACGGTCGAGCCGGGCGCGCTGCTGGCCAGGAGCAACTATACGGACGCCAAGGGCGACACGGCGGTCGGGCTGAACTTGCGGACCGCGTACATGCCGTTCAAGGGCCTGAACTACGAGGACGCCGTCGTCATCAGCGAGAGCGCCGCCCAGCGGCTCAGCTCCGAGCACATGTTCCAGCGGACGCTCGAGAAGGACGACCGCGACATGGAGTTCGGCAAGAAGCCGTTCATGTCGGTCTTCCCGGCCAAGTACGTCAAGGACCAGCTGGGCCGGATGGACGAGCACGGCGTGGTCAGACCCGGGACCGTCGTGAAGAAGGGCGACCCGCTGATCCTCGGCATGGAGAAGACGCGGTTCACGCACACGCACCGCGGCCACAAGCCCATCTACACCGACGCGTCGGAGACGTGGGACCACGAGGCGGACGGCACCGTCACGGACGTGTCGCCCACCAAGGGCGGCGGCTGGAACGTCACCGTGAAGACGTACCTGCCGGCGCAGACGGGCGACAAGCTGGCCGCGCGGTTCGGCGACAAGGGCGTCATCTCCGAGGTGATGCCGGACCACCAAATGCCGCACGACTCGCAGGGCAGGCCCATCGAGCTGTGCCTGAACCCGCTGGGGGTCATCAGCCGCGGCAACCCCGCGCAGGTCTACGAGGCGCTGCTGGGCAAGATCGCCCGGAAGACCGGGCGCGCGTACGTGGTGCCGTCCTTCCGAAACGGCAGCTGGATCGACTTCGTCCAGGGCGAGCTGCGCAAGAACGGCCTGAGCGACACGGAGGACCTGACCGACCCCTCGACGGGGACGAAGATCCCCGGCGTCCTGACCGGCGAGCGCTTCATGATGAAGCTGCACCATACCGCCGAGTCGAAGGGCAAGGGCAGGGACGTCGGCAGCTACACGTCGGAGGGGCTGCCCGCCATAGGGAGCAAGCGGATAGGCCAGATGGAGACCAGCGCGCTGGTCTCGCACAACGTCATGGACGTGCTCAAGGACGCCAAGCTGGTCCGCGGCCAGAGGAACGACGACTACTGGCGCGAGTTCCGCATGGGCAACGTGCCCGCGTCGCCGCAGACGCCGCTGGTCTACAGGAAGTTCCTGGCCAGCCTCACGGGCGCCGGCATCAACGTGAAGAAGGAGGGCAACAAGCTCAACCTGTTCGCCCTGACGGACAAGGACGTCGACAAGCTCAGCGCCGGCGAGGTCAAGGCCCCGCATACCGTCGCCGGCAACGATCTCGCGGAGATAGAGGGCGGCCTGTTCGACAAGGGGCTAACGGGCGGGCATGGCGGTTCGCGGTGGAGCCACGTGAATCTCGACGAGCCGACGCCCAACCCCGTCATGGAGGAGCCCACTCGCAGGCTGCTCGGCATGACGCAGAAGCAGTTCGAGGCGGCCATCTCGGCGCGCGGCGGCCAGGGGATCAAGGACGCGCTCTCGAAGATGGACGTGGACCGCGAGATCACTCGGTACGAGGACGAGGTCAAGACGGGCGCGCGGTCGCGGCGCGATAACGCCGTGAAGTGCCTCGGCTATCTTGAGGCCATGCGGACGCAGGGTTACAAGCCGGAAGAGCTGGTGATGTCGAAGGTCCCCGTCCTGCCGCCGGGCATGCGCCCCATCGTCCCGTTCCAGGGCAGGCCGCTGGTGTCGGACCCGAACTATCTGTACCGCGACCTGATGCACGCGAACCAGGATCTGAAGGACGCGAAGGGCGAGCTCGGCGCGGAGCGCGCCGGCGCAGAGCGGCTACGGCTGTACAACGCCTTCAAGGCGGTGACCGGCCTGGGCGACCCCGTGCAGGCGAAGACCCGCGAGGCCAACGTGCGCGGCCTGCTGGCGCACGTGTTCGGGACCGGCGGACCCAAGACTTCGATGTTCCAGCGTCGTGTCCTCAGCACGCCGGTGGACGTGGTCGGGCGCGCGGTCATCACGCCGAACCCGCAGCTGTCGATGGACCAGGTCGGCCTGCCCGAGGAGAAGGCCTGGACGATCTACAGACCGTTCATAACCCGCAGGCTGATCCGGCGCGGCATGCCCGCCACCGAGGCCGCGCGCGCCGTGGCGGACAGGCACCCCACGGCGAAGAACGCGCTGCTGGAGGAGATGCAGGCCCGGCCCGTCCTCATCAACCGCGCGCCGACGCTGCACAAGTACGGCTTCATGGCGGCGTGGCCGACGCTGGTGAAGGGCGACACGCTGCAGATCTCGCCGGTGGTGACGCCGGGCTTCGGCGCGGACTTCGACGGCGACGCGATGAACTACCACGTGCCGGTGTCCGACGCCGCCGTCCGCGAGGCCAAGGAGAAGATGCTGCCGTCGGCGAACTTGCGCGACGTCCGCGGGTTCAAGCTGCACTACCTGCCTCGACACGAGTTCCTGCTTGGGCTATACTTGGCCAGCACGGCGGACAACCGCAACGAGCCGCGGTCGTTCCGCACGAGACAGGACGCGCTGCGCGCCTACCGCCGCGGCGAGCTCGGGCTTGGCGACCGCGTGGCCACGCTGGACGAAGGGGAGAAGAAGAAATGAGCCAGGATCTTGCTACCTTGAAGCTCGTCATGGAGACCGTGGCGGAGGTCCAGCGGCGCTGGGAGAAGCGGGGCTTCGTCCCGCTCGATTCCTCCGGCATGATGGTGCAGCCGCAGCAGCAGATGGATCCCTCGATGGGCGGGATGCCCGGCGGGCAGCCGCCGGGAGCTCCTCCGGGGCCCATGCCCCCCGGCGGCGCGCCCCCGCCCGGCGCGGGCGGAATGCCCCCGGGAGCGCCACCGGAAGCCGGTGGAATGCCGCCGGAAGCCGGCGGCGCTGCTCCCGGTGGGGCTCCTCCCGGCCAGCCCGTCATGGTCAGCCTGAACGACCTGATCCAGCTGTTCCAGATGATCGTCCAGCAGCTCGGCGGCGCGGCTGCCCCTGGCGGGGCGGCCGCCCCGGCGCAGGCCCCCGCGGAAGCGCCCAAGAAGGGCAAGGTCGCCGTGGAAGAACAGCTGGCGCAACTGAACGCGAAGCTCGATCAGCTGCTCGGCGCGCTGGGCGGCGGCTCCGCTCCGGCTCCCGCTCCCACCGGGGGCCCTCCTGCTGCCGCCCCCGCCGAGCCGACGCAGGCCGGCCCCGTCGCGCCCGCGGCGCCGATGCAGGTCCAGGCCAGCGCGATCGGCAAGCCGGAAGAGGACCCCGGCGAGCCGCCTTCGCTGTCCGACCCGATCAAGACGGCCGAGATCCCGACGAGCGGCCCGGCGAACCCCGCGCTTGGCGCGGCGACCCCGGCCGCCGCAGTTCCTCCGCCGGCGCTTCCCCCGCCGGCCTCGATGCAGCCGCCCACCGCTGTCGCCATGCAGCAGCCGGCAGGTGGGCTGGCGGGTGCCAAGGCGCAGTCGATGGCCAAGAGGATAACCGAACTGAGAGGAGCGCCCAAGAAGTGAAGGTGCGCGTGCAGTCAGGCGACATGAGCTCCGTGGAGTTGGAGGACGCCCGCAGCGCGGTGGTCATAGACGACCACGGGCAGCCGATCGTGCTGGTGCAGTCGATGGCGCCTGGCCAAGTCCTGGTAGCGCGGGCGTCGGACCCGAACTTCAGGAAGCAGATCGAGGCGCTCGGCATAGGGTTGCGAGCCGATTTCGAGGTGCGAAAGGGCCATGCGAGCTGACTGGTTCACGGACGCCGTTTACGCCTCCGCGTTGCCGCCGGCTGTCAAGGAAGTGGCAGGGTGGGGCGGCGCCGGTCGGGCTTTCGGGGGGCGCACGTTCGCCGCCCCGGTCTTCGGGCGGCTCTTCGGACGGACGGCGGCGCCTGCGGCAGAACAGGCCGCTGCAGGCGCCGCTGCGCGCATCGTGCCGGTAGCAAAGGGGACCGCTGCGGCTGCCGGAACGGCCGCGCGGCCGGGCGCTTTGGCTGCACTCGGGCAACAGTTCCGGCCGGGCAACGTGGCGTCCCAGTTTTCCCGGCAGCTCGGCTTGGGCGGGTTGGGGACCGCCGCAAGAGGGGAACTGACGTCGCAATTGCGTTCCGGCGGGCGCATAGGGGAAGAACTGGTAAGGCAGTTCGGCCTTGGCAGCCCCGCGATGGCCGCGCTGGCGCCTGGCATAGCGACACGGCGCATGGCGGCGCAGCTGGCCCTTCGACCGCCGGTTCCCGCCTTGCAAGGCATCAAGTGGCAGGCGGGTGAAGCGGGTCCGCCCGGCTTGCGTTCCTTGGTGCCGTCGAGAATGCCGCACGAGCCGGGAGGGACAGTGGAACGCGCCGTCCCGGGGGAACAGTTGGGCGGCGTTCGCATCGGCGGGCGCACGCAGGCGTACGCGGAGTCTCCCTCCGGGACCGCCACCGTGCTTCCCATCCTGTATCGGCCGCGGCCTGCGCCCGTACCGGCGCCGGCGGCGTCGATGACTACGCACGTCACGCCCGCGCAGGCGGCATCAGGCACGCCGGCAGCTGCGAAGACGCCCACGCCAGCGCAGGCCGCTTCGGGGACCATGACAACGTCGAGAAGCCGCGGCATGAGCATGGCACCGGCGCAAGGCGAGCAGCCGGCCGCGCCCGGCCAGCCGCCGGCAGGGACCCCGTTGACGCAGGAAGCGTTCATGAAAGGCATCGAGTCGATACGGCCGGAGACGGGCTTCATGGCCGGCGTCAAGGGCATGCTTCCGTGGATGGCGCTAAGCTACGGACCGCAGATGCTCTCGGGTCTTTATCGCGGATTCGTCAAGCCGGACGAGGAGGAAGGCCGCGCGCAGGAAGCGCAGGGCCCGCGCTATAGCCACGGCGTTTCGCCGTACGCTAGCCCAGTCGCCGAGTCGGAACGGTATCGGTACTGGCCGAAAGGCGCTGCGGACGTTTCCAAGGCCTTGGAAAAGTCGGCTAAGCGGACGTGGCGCTCGAAGTCCTTCCGCAAGTTCACGCTGCTGCACAGGTTCCCCGGCAAGACGAGGATGTCGGCCATGCGCAGGAAGACCGTCGCGCGCAGCATGCCGTTCGCTGCCAAGTCGGCCTTCTACTGCGGCTTGGCGAAGCGTTGCGCCGAGCTCGGCCTTGACAGGGACGACGGCAGGGCCGTCGTGGAAGCCCTGCAGAAGCTGGCCTTCGACGGGGAAAATCCACGGCCGGAAGAGGAGGAAATAGACCCGCTGTACACTTATGCCCCGGCGGTTGGCGCCGCCGGCGCGGGTCTTCTTGCTGGCGCCGGGACTGGCGGAGGTCTGCTGGCTTCCGGCGTGGGCGGCACAATGGTTGGCGGCATGGCGCTCTCTCCATTTGAAAGGTTCGCCGAGGGGGTGCGGAGGAGCCACGCGACTGAAGGTTGGGGAAAGAATTGGCCGCTGCTGTATTCGACCGGTCAGGGCTTCAAGAACATGGTGACCGGCGAATACGGATCCGATCCCTACGGGTCCGCCCCCGCTTCGGCGGGGAAGGCGGGAAAGGGCGGCGTCGGCACCGACCCGATGGCACTCGACAAGGCAATAGGCACGCTTAAAGATCCGGAAGTGTATAAGCGGATGATTCGGGAGGAGAAAGAAAAGTTCGGGCCGATGAACGCGGAAAGATTGAAAGGTTTTCTCAATCTTGCGTATGAGCAAGCGCGAGTAGGCGGCGAGGTGTCCCCCGGCGAGGCCGCCGCGTCGGCCACCACGGGGATGATCCCCGGCATACGGGGGCTTGACCGCGCCCAAAAGAGCAAGATCCTTCGCAGGCTTCATCCCGAGTTGGACGCCGTGAAAACATTGCCGGCATTCCAGACGCCGGGGATCGGCGCGGCGCCCGGGGTAGGAACAGCGCCCGGAGTTAGCAGGCCGTCTGGCGCTGTCGGGCCGCAGGGCACAGCCGCTGCGCCCATGCCGGGTTCGCCGGCAGCTGCCCGAAGGCCCATGAGCGGCCAGAAGTCCACGCGCGACCAGGTCAGCCTGATAAGGCAGGAAGCAGCCACGCGGCAGGCGCCGGCCGCTCCGAAGGCCCCGGCGCCGACCGGCTCGCCCAGCGCCGCTGCGGCTCCGGCATCGACTGGTGCGGCACCGCGACCGTGGTCCGCCCGCGGCGGATTCGAGGGCGCTGAGGGGACCCGTTACGGCATGGCGCAGTCCGGCGGCGAATACGTGCCGCTCAGCGGCGGCGCCAACACGGAACCTGGCCAGACATACGGCGGCGCGGGGAGCTTCGACATAGACCGAAGGCGCGGCAGCATCGGACTGCCCGTGGCCGCGCGACAAGCAATGCAATCGTTCCGTCAACCGCCCAGCGGCGCTTACGCTGCCCCGGAAGGAGCGGTCTACGGCCGCGGGTCCGCAATGGGCGGTCCCGAGCGGTTCTCGTTCGACCCGTCGGAACGGCTTGTGGGGACTGCGCTGTCAGCGCTGACGGGAGCGGGCGGCGGACAACCCGCCCCGGCGGCCCAGGGCGTGCCGGCGGTTGCCGCGCCGCCGGTGCCGTCGCGCATGGCGCGGAGGATCGAGGACGTCGGGGGCGGCGATGAACCGTCCGGTGCCTCGGCCAGGCTCCGGGCTGGCAGCGTCGCTACCTCGGTGCCGCAGGGGGCAGTGGCCCCGTCATTCGGCGACGTGGCGTCGTCCGTCGGCAAGCCGGGATTCAGTAAGCACATCACGGGTCAGGTGCAGCCGACGCCGTCCAGGCCGCTGCCGGGCGCGCCACAGCTGCCGCCGCCCAATCCGGGCGGCCTGGAAGCGATAAGAAGGAGCCGGGAGCTGTTGAGCGCCCCGATACCGCCCACGGGCTACGCGACTCGGTGACTGAATGCTCACGACGGTCGGACAGCTTCTGGTCAACGAGGAGCTCCCCCCGGGGCTGCGCGACCATTCGCGCGTCCTCGACCAGGCCGGCGTGGCCAAGCTGTTCGGCGAGATAGAGAAGGCCGACAAGGGCAAGTTCGCCGACATCAACAGGCGGCTGCACGACATCGGCCAGCTGGTGTCCACCAGGCAGGGCCGCGAGACGAGCCTGTCGCTGGACGCCCTGCGCCCTTCCAAGGGCGTCGCCGACGAGCGCGCCAAGCTGGACCGCGAGGTGAAACTGATCCTGGCCGGCCCGGGCGACACGGCGGAGAAGCACAGGAAGATCGTCGAGGCCATCGCCGGCAAGGCCGACAGGATCACCGAGCTGAACTACCAGGAAGGCCTGAAGGACCGCAACCCGTTCGCGCTGCAAATCCTGTCGGGCAGCCGCGGCAACAAGGTACAGTTCAGGACGCTGCGCGCGGGCGACCTGTTGGTAACCGATCACAGGGATGAGCCCGTGCCGGTGCCAATGCTGTCGTCCTACGCTGAGGGGCTCGACCCGGTGCAGTATTGGGCGGGAGCGTATGGCGCCCGCCGAAGCGAGATTTTGAAAAAGTTCTCCACCCCGAAGGCCGGCTACCTCGGCAAGCAGCTCGCCATGGCGGCGCACAGGCTCGTCGTGACGGAGAAGGACTGCGGCACTTCCACCGGCGTGCCGGCGACGGCCGACGATCCCGACAACGAGGGTGCCGTCCTGGCAACCGACGCGGCCGGCATCCGGGCCGGGACGGTGCTGACGCCGGACATCATGCGGAAGCTGGGGGACAAGAAGATCCTCGTCAGGTCGGCGCTGACCTGCCAGGCGGAGCGCGGCCTGTGCGGCAAGTGCGCTGGCGTACGCGAGACAGGCGCGCTGCCGTCGATCGGCTCGCATATCGGCATCGCGGCGGCGCACGCGCTTTCAGAGCCGTTGTCACAGGGGTCTCTGGGCGCGAAACATTTGGGCGGGACCGTCTCCTCCGGCCAGAGATCGAAGGACGACGCGCTCGACGTGGTCAACAGGCTGGTCCAAGTGCCGGAGGCGTTCCCCGGCGCGGCGGCGGTCGCTACCAACGACGGCCGCGTGGAGCGCGTCGAGGATGCGCCGCAGGGCGGCACGACGGTCGTCATAGGCGGCAAGGAGCACTGGGCGGCGCCGGGCCAGAAGATCATGGTGAAGAAGAACGACGAAGTCGAAGCTGGCGACGTCATCAGCGACGGCATGCCTAATCCCGCCGACATCGTGAAGCACAAGGGCATCGGCGAGGGCAGGCGCTACTTCACGGACCTGTTCAGGAAGACGCTGGCGCAGCACGGATTCAAGCAGAACAGGCGGAACGTGGAGCTGGTGGCCCGCGGCCTGATCAACCACGTGCGCATCACGGGGCTGCACGGGCCGAACCACACCGTCATGGACGACCTGGTGGAGTTCGACCCGCTCATGCGCGGCTACGAGCCCAGGGAGGGCAGCGTTTCCGTCACGCCGAAGGAAGCCAGGGGTTTCTTTCTGGAAAGGCCCGTGCTACATTACTCGGTGGGCACGCGGATCACGCCGCGGATGGCGGCGGAGCTGCACGGGAACGGCGTCAAGAGCGTCACGGCGCACCGTGAGCCGCCGCCGTTCGAGCCGGAGATGGTGCGGGCGGTCGAAACGATGGCGCACGCGGACGACTGGATGCTGCGGCTGGGAGGCCTGTACGGCATCCAGCGCAGCTTCTTGAAGTCCGTCCACCGCGGCGGCACCTCCGATCCGACGGGGACGTCCTACATCCCGGCGCTGGCGGAGGGCACCGGCCTGCGGGGGTTGGAAGACGAGGAGGATTAGTAATGCGTTCCGAACGGGCGTTCGCGTACCGGCTTGGCCGCAAGATCGGCGAGTTGGCGAAGGAAGCGGCGGGGCCGGGCCTGCCTTCCAGCGCCACGGCCCGGCAAAGGGCGGCTTCCGCCGGTGGCGGCGGCCTGCTCGGCGCCGTCGGCGGCGCGGGCATGGGCCTGGCCGGCCTGTTCAGCCCCCGTGCGGAGAAGCGCATCACGGAGTGGGGCGGCCAAGGCAGGACCGGTCGGATAGGACAGGCGATGGCGGCCCGCCGCCTCGGCAAGTACATGCTCGGCGTGCCGGCCGCCGCGATGGTCCTGCCGGAACTGTACACGCACGCGTTCGGCTCGCAGGGCCTCATTCATAAGCTGTTGGGTCAGGCCACCACCGATCCGCGGCTGGCGGTGCCGGATCCCTATGGCGGCATCGACATGTCGCGGATGGGCGGATTCGGCCCCAGCTACATGCAGGCCTGGAACGCCTACGCCAAGGCGCAGGCGGAGCGCAGGAAGCAGATGTGGGAGCTCGGCCAGGCGGACCGCGTCGCGGCCGGCCTGCCGCCCATCCCGTACGAGGCCGGCTACGCCGGGCTCGGGCCCTCGGCCGGCGGCATGGGCTACGCGCCGTCGGCGTCGTACTGGCGGTAGGGCTGTCGGCCGTTTCACGTTTGCGAGGAGCTGAGCCATGCCTGTGCCGCAGTCGACGGAGACGAACTTCGAGCGGGCGTTCTCCGACCTCGCCTTCGCGCGCCTGCGCGACAAGGCGCCCGCCCTGCTCGACCATCTCGTCGGCTTCCAGCTGATCGACAAGAACGACGAGGACACGCACGCCGTCGGCGTGTTCGGCTTCAAGCTCGGCCGGGAGTGGATCTTCGCCCCCGTGTTCTTCATCAACGGCGAGCTGAAGGGCCACGAGCTCCTGTACCTCAAGGACCGCGACGCGTTCGTGCCGATGACGGAGGCCTGGGTCAACTACCTGCTCAACAGGAAGCCGCGGATCCTCGGCGAGGCCGAGCAGATCCCCAGGGACCAGATCGGGCTCAGGCAGCCCGACTTCAACATCTTCACCCGCTCCCCGCTCACCGGCGCCAAGTACGCCTCAGCGCGGCTCACCATCAACGAGGTCATCAGGCGGGCGAAGCCGGAGTTCGCCGCGTTCATCGACTCGGCGTTCCGCGTCGGGCCGAAGCACGCGAAGTATGCGTCGGTTGACAAGACCACCAGCCTGCCGATCGCGCTGCGCATCCTGGGCAAGCAGGCGCAGCGGAACCTCGAGATGACCATGCGGGCCGACCCGGCCTTCGCCGACGCGGTCTGCAAGTTCTACGACTGGCAGGAGCTCACCGGGGCCAAGGAAGCCAAGACGAAGCTGACCCGCGAGGAAGCCCGGTACATGGCGTCCGCCGCGGCCAACAAGTGCAAGGACTGCGACCACCACGACGCCCCCAAGTGCGCCATAGTGGAAGGCGAGGTGGCCGGCAGCGGCGGCTGCGCGCACTTCAAGATGAACACGGTCCGCAACAGGATCGAGCCGGTCTCGGACAACCTGGCCCTGCCGCTCGCGGGCGCGAAGTCCGCCGTGGCGCTGGACCAGGCCGTGCAGAAGATGCGCGGCAAGAAGAAGAGCACGCTGCCGCGGCAGGTCGTGGTCATCCGCGACGACGACAACTCCAGCACGCTGTACCAGCTAACGGCGCAGGAGAAGGAGCAGCTGGCCCAGCACAAGTACGTCGTCCACAGGGTCGTGGAGGACCCGCGCAAGGGCGAGACGGGCACCAAGGTGTTCCGCTCGCAACTGCAGCTGACCCTTCAGGTCCCCACGAAGACGGGCTTCTACGACATCATGATGGCCGACGGCAGCGCGCGGAAGCTGCTCGTCCTGTGCGACCAGTTGCTGGTCGGCTGGAACGCCAAGAAGGACCCGCCGTCCGTCACCGTCATAGACACGGAGAAGAAGCAGTTCGGCGTCTACTCGCCGCACGAGATCCTGACCTCCAAGTGGTACGGCGACGACGAGCTGAAGGACTGGGCGAACAAGCTGCCCGACGCCGGCGAGCTGACGCCAGGCGCCTGCGCGATCCTCATCTCGCCCGCCGGCTCGGCCACCAACGTCTTCGAGGTCAACCGCAAGGACACGACCGCCGACGGCTTGGCCACCCTGTCCGTGAGCAGCTACTGGGACGCCTCCAAGGACTCGATGCTCAGCGACAAGCGCACGTTCCTGTCGAAGAGCCGCGAATACGCGTCCGACGACGTGGAGTCGATCACCCTCAGCGGCAAGGAAGGCGACAAGCCGGTGGTGCTGCACCGCAGCGCGTTCGTCCCCAAGGAGCTGAAGGCGTTCGTGCTTCACCGCAGGTCGCAAGCCCGACACGAGGCCCCGGCGACGCCCGACTCGTACGGGCCGTCCAGCATGGGTCCCGGCTCCCTGTCCAACACGCTGCTGAAGGCGGCGCTGGACAAGGAGATCCACAAGGTCCAGGTCACCACCGACGGCATCGGCTACGTGGCCATCGAGGACGGCAAGCAGGGCCCGTACCTCGGCAAGATCGCCATGCTGAAGCACCTCATCGAGGACCACGGCGCCGGCGAGCAGGATGCGCTCGCCATGCTGAAGGCGGCGTCGGGGGCCGACAGGGCCCCGGTCTTCCTGGTCAAGCACGGCGACTACTACGACGGCGCGTACTCCGCGATGCCGATGACGCCGTACTTCCCCGACCAGATGGTCGGCCAGGAGGACGGGATCAAGGCGCCGGTGACGTACGACCAGACCGACGTGCTGCCGCTGACGAACATCGACAACTCCACGTCCAGGTCGGCGTACATGGACGACAGGTACGTCGACGACCAGGCCAAGCGGTTCGCCACCTACGCCGCCAATCAGGGGCAAAAGGAGGTCCTGGACACGGCGGTCATCGGCGGGCTGGTCAAGACGATGGACTCCGACGCGCTGACCGACAGCTACATGAGCGACCTGCTGCTGGCGCTGGACCGGCTCGGCCGCATCCTGTTCATGTACTACTGGCACAACGACAAGTTCCGCGAGCGGTACGGCCAGCAGGACATGATCGAGCTCGAGGACAGCCTGCGGAACGTCTTCAAGCAGCTGGGCGAGCTGACGCTGTTCCTGAAGCAGAAGACGATAGAGCCGGAGGCGCCGGGCTCCGAGATCGAGCTGCCCAACGCCGTTCCCTCGTAGGGGCGACAATGGCGTCCGAGCCCGACACCCTCAACGCGCCGGACTGGCGCTGGTCGATCGCCGGTGAGATGGTGCGCCGCAGCGATCCCCCCGACCGCGGTTCCGACAGGCTGCTGATCCAGGCATACCGCTTCCTGGTGCGGTTCAAGGATCCGGCGGCGACGGCGCGGTTGCGCCTGCGGAAGGACTACCCGGAGATATACGCCGCGCACGCGCTGTACCGCGACCCCCTCAGCGAGCGCTGGCTCATCGAGGCCGGCCTGCTGTCCGACGTGCCGTTCCAGGAGCTCGCCGAGTACGTGGCGCAGACGGCCAGGACCGTGGAGACGTACGGGGCCCTCTTCTTCGACGTGAAGGAGAAGATGAAGTCGCGCGGCTGGGTCATGACGCGCATCCTGATGCCGCCGCGGATGGCCAGCCAGCCGACGGACCTGGACTTCCTGCTGAAGGCGGTAGCCTACTTCGCCGGCTGGGGCGTCCTGCGCGAGTACCTGGAGGCCAAGCGGCTGAGCCCCGGCGCGCGCACGTACCTGACGGAGGACTACCGCGACCAGGTGTTGCGCCGCAGCTGGGAGGCGGCCCACAGGGTCGAGATCAACAAGTTCAACGTCGTCGAGGTCATGGAGATGCAGCTAAAGGCCATGGCGCTGGACCTGCAGCGCGGGGCCGTTTCGGAGCCCGAATTGGTCATCCGGTTGAACGCCGTGTTCGGCGGCTGTAGAATAGGCGTCGCGGCCCCGGTGCCGATGATAGACGAGCTTGGGCCGAAGGCGCTGGCGCTCCCGGTGCCCATCCGGGACGAGGAGAAAGCGGGAGATGGAAAAGCTCAGTGAGGCCGACGAGCGGCGCATCCTGGCCGCCATGGAGCGGGTCATCGACGCCACCAACGGCGGCGCCGACCCCAGCGCCGCGATAGCCAAGGTGGCCGCCGACGAGAAGTTCGCCCCGCCGGTGGTGCAGCGGATGGTCGAGGCGTACAACGTGTCCAAGACCAACGCCTACATGAAGGAGGCCAGCGGCGAGGCCAGGGCCGCCTCCTTCCCGATAGCCGACGCGGCCAAGGTGCTGGGGGAGATGTACCCCGCCGTTCCTAAGGCCGCCCGCGCGCGGGAGCTGGAGGAGACGGAGGCCATCGCGGCCTTCTTCGCGCCGAAGGGCGAGTCCGTGGACTTCTTCAAGATCGCCGACGACGGCGGCATCGCGGGACAGGCGGGCGGCAGCGCCGAGGGCGGGCTGGTCACTTCCGACCCTGAGAGGGCGGCGGCGCACCCGTTCGACCCCGCCGAGGCGCAGGCGAAGAAGATCAGGAAGCACAGGAAGCTGGAGAAGGACGCCGACGACGCGCGCGTGAAGTACGCGGGCGCCTTCTCCGACTGGTTCGGGAAGATGGCCGAGGCCGTGGAATACTTCAAGCGGCCCGACCACATCTCGTTCGCCGAGGTGGAGAACCGCATCAGCTCCAACTTCGGCGCCCTCGGCAAGGCGGCCATGGACGCGATACACGTCCTGGCCGGCGGGCTGGCGAAGCGGGCAGAGGCGGCGCCGTACCCGCTGATGGTGGACATCGCCAAGGCGCCGTACAGGTCGATCGTCGAGGCCATGAGCGCCGCGAACGAGGTGGTCAAGTACGCCAGCGACGCCGCCGCGGCGGCCGTCGCGCTGGAGCAGTACGACCGCGAGAACGGCCTCACGCTGGTAAAGCCGGCGGCAGGCATCCTGGTCAGCACCAAGGACTTCATGGAGGCGCTCGGTGTAGGCTCGGACCCTACGGCAACCCGGGCCAGGACCGCAGCGGAGGTCATGGCGCCGGGGCATGAGACGCAGATGCGGGCCGTGAAGGTCCAGGCGATGATCAACGACCTGGTCTCCAACGATCCCGTCCTGTCCGCGCACGACCCGAACGACGTGGCCGACGCGTACAACCAGATCGCGCAGCTGGTGCCGCACGTGGCCAGCCAGCCGGTGCTGATGCGCGGCCTGCTGCGGCGCGTGGTCCAGCAGGGCGGCGTGGTCGAGCCGCACGAGCTGAAGCAGGTGTCCGACCTGGAGAAGCAGAAGGAGCCCGCCCCGCTGCCGTTGGGCGAGCCGGCCAAGCCGAGGGCCTGATTCCGGTGGATTTCTGCGAGTCATTGGCCAGGACGTGCATTGCGGCGCGGCAGAAGCGCGCCGAGGATCCGGATCCCGCGTCGTTGCGCTCCGAGTTCGAGCGCCTGTCGGCGCGCGAGCGCGTCCTGCGCGAGTCGGCGTCGGGCATGCAGGAGGAGGCCAAGCGCACGGCCGCCCGGCAGCGCGTGTCCGGCTCCGGCCCGATGGCCACGTTCCTGAAGCGCCTGTTCGTCCCGATTCCCCTCGGCGCCGGCGAGACCGCGCTGCGGGCCGGCGGGGCCGGCCTGGGCGGGTACTATGGGCACCGCGCCGCCAAGCCCGGCCTGACGCCGAAGGAGCTGGGCATGGTCATGCTGCCGCCCGAGCGCGGCGGCGGGCCGGCCGGGCCGATAGGCGCCGCTGAACACCTGGAGAACATCCTTAGGCCGATATACCAGCAGGCGCAGCTGCCCGCTGGCGTGGAAGGGCCCGCACGTATGCCGTTGATCGACGTGACGAAGCTGCTGGCGGGCAGCCCGGAGAAGGACGTTCTGGCGGCCCTGGGCAAGCGCCCGCTCGGCTGGGTGCCCGGCATGGGCCTGTCGGAAAGCCAGCAGAAGATCCGGGAGGCCGTGACGGGCGCGTTCGGGCAGGGCGGGCCCGGCCAGGTCATCGGAAGGCTGGGTTCTGCGGCGGAACGGCTGAAGTCGAAGCAGCCCGCCGCGATGCCGAGGACCTCGTCGAGGCAGATGCTGGGGACGGTCCTTGGCGCGTACCTGGGTTCCGTGGCGGGCGGGCTGCCGTCCGCGCTGCGCGCCGCGTGGAAGGCCAGGAGCGGCGGCGAGGCTTCCGCCAATCTGGCCGCCAAGGCGCAGGCCGCGTTGCGGGAGGCCGACGAGGCCGCCGCGTCGCGCGACAGGCTGCTCACGATGCTGGGAGCCAAGTAATGATCAAGCCGGCGGCGGTGCTGCCATCGTTCCTGTCGCAGACGCTGGGCCACGCCGCGCTGGGCGGGCTGGCCGCCGGCGCGTTGAGCAGCCACGACCGGCTGGTCGCGGTGCTGCGCGGCGCGCTGACGGGCGCCGGCGGCGGGTTCCTGGGATCGGCGGCGGGGCTGGTCCCACTGGGCGCGGGCAGGCTCGCGACCGGCACCGTGGCGGAGCACATACCGTACATGCAGGCCGGCGGCCTGATAGGAAGCGTGGCCGGCGGCGCGTACGGCCGGTCGCGCAAGCCCGAGGAGGCCGCGGAGGAGAAGAAGGCCGGGATCGCTCCCGTGGCATTGGGTTTGGGCCTGGGCGGCATCCTTGGCGGGACGGCCGGTTACAGGGCGACCGGGCAGGATACCTGGAACCGTTTGACGCCGAAGCAGAAACTGGCGGTGATCCTGCGCAGCAGCCTTCTCGGTGCCGCCGGCGCCGGCGCCTTGGGAGTCGCCGGCGCCGGCGCCGGCGGCCGAATAGGAACTTACAGGCTGCGCGGCGCGCTCGACACGCGCGTGAAGGAGCTGGAGAAGGCGCTCGACACGGGCGGGCCGCTGCCGCCCAAGCCCGATGTAAGGGCGTTGGCCGGCCTGGTGCGCACCCCCGCGTTGATGGGAATGGCCGCCGGCGGGCTAACTGGAGGCGTCCTGGGCGGTCTGTTCGGCAGGGCGGGCGGCAAGGCGCGCGGCGGCAGGCGGCGCGCGATGGAGCAGGACGAAGATGTATAAGGTCATCCCGCACGGCTCGTTCGATTTCGGCATGCCGGCCGCCCGGCTGGTGGACCTGCACCGCGGCGGCGTGGACTCGGCGTGGCTGGAGAAGCGCGCGGCCGTCCTGACGCGGGAGATCGCCGAGCTGAGGCCGCGGCCGGGGCACAGCTACGTCCACCTGATCTCGCTGGGCTCCATGGAGCACTACGGCTGCAACAGGAACGGCGACGCGTTCCCGTACAAGAGCGCTACGTACGAGCTGCCCATGCCGAAGGGCGGTCAGAAGCTCATCAAGCTCGCCGACGGCCTGTCCAGGATGCACGCGACCTTCATGCAGGGGCACGTCTTCAAGCATCACCAGAACGACAACCCCGAGAAGTCGATCGGCAAGATCGCCGCCGAGGCGTACAACCCCGAGATGCACCGCGGCGAGCTGATCATCGAGGTGCCGCACGGGAAGGAGTGGGACGACGACCTGCAGAAACTGGCGAGCGGCCAGGACATCGCCTTCTCGATGAGTATGCGCGAGCCGCACGACACGTGCAGCGCATGCGGCAACCAGGCGACGTCGCGGGCGAGGTACTGCGACCACCTGCGCGACCACATGACGGAGATACTCAAGAGCGGCCACCAAGTGTTCGCCATCAACGACGTAGGCTCTTTTTTCGATATCAGCAAGGTGATGCGCCCCGCCGACAGGATCGCGTTCTCGCTGAGGAAGGTTGCCGAGCTGCTCGCGGTGGGCGGGGCCGCCCTTGCCGAGGAGCTCGGGATGATCGACGCCGCGGGCTCGCCCCGCAGCGTCCCAGCCGCAATGTCGCGGAAGGTCGCGGCGGCCGAAAAGCTGTCCGCGATGGAGAAGCGGGTCGGTGCCGCCGCGCGCGGAGAGGACAACACGGAGCTGTTGCAGCAGGCGCGCGGTTGCCCGTCGCGGGAGCTCAACGACGACGAGATTTCCGGGCTGAAGAGCGCGCGGCTCGGCCCGGTGCTCGGCGCGTTGGCCGACGCGAAGATCTGCCTCTCGGTCCGCGATTTCGCGCGGCTGGTGCAGGGGCCGAGTCGCGGCCCCTCGGACGGCGACATCGGCTTGGTCGAGCGGATGCTGCCGGACCTGCATTCCCGCCTGTCCGACGGGGATGCGCAAAGCTGCGCCGCTGACGGGTCGTACGACTCCGACGAGGGGTCGGCCGGTCCTCTCGGCGCCTCGATTCCGCGGCACGTGCGCGACTTGATCGGCCGGCTGATGGACGACCATTCGTTGGCCGAGGGCCCGGTCCGGCGGAGGATCACGATCGTCACGATCCGCGGCCTGAAGCCGGAGACGGCCCAGCCGGAAAAGTCGAAGGTTGCCGTGGACTCGACTTCGGCATATACTCTCGCTCGGGAGTATGCGAAGTACCGGCTCGCCTTTCTGGCCAAGCAGGGAGCCGACGCTGAGCGATGTGCCTTGTTGACAGTCCTGCGCGGCTGCGTTAGATTCGTGCCGTGAAGGGGCCTGGAGAGCTTGGCTTGACTGGGACCTGAGGAGGCTTGACATGGCAGACAAAGTCGGAAACGCCCTCGACCTGTGCGACAAGTTCCTGAAGCAGGCGCAGGAACAGCAGGCGAAGCTGGCCAGCGAGACGAAGAAGGCCGATCCCGGCTCCGATCAGATGGGAACGAGCACGTCGCATCCCTCCGGCAGCGCGCCGGACGGCACCCGCCCTGCGGCGACGGGCTCTCGCGCCGCCGAGAACGAGGCGGACGTGAAGAAGGCCATCGGCAGCACGGGCGTCACCGGGCAGCAGGACGCCAACTCGGTCGCCGGCAAGTCGACCGCGCCCGCGGTCAAGGACCACGTCGGCGCGTCCGACGAGGGGCTCAAGGGCACCACGCCCGCCCCGGCGGCGACCTTGCCGAAGCCGCCCGAGTCGCCCAGCCATCCCAGCAACGAGCCGTTCTCGATCAAGTATTCCTCGCTGATTGCGGCGGGGAACGCCCTGGTCGAGAAGCTCGGCGAGCTGGCCAAGAAGTCCGACCCGGACCCCGACCCCGAACCCGATCCCGACCCCGGCAAGATGCCTCCTCAGCTCGCGGCCGCGAAGGCCAAGAAGGAAAAGAAGGAGGGGGATAAGGACACTGTCTCGGACCCTCCCAAGGCCGCGGCGGAGCGGGCTGAGCTCGCCAAGGAAGCCGACATGTACGTCGACGACCTCAAGGCCGGCCACCTGACCGCGGCAGCCCTCAAGGGCGAAGATGGCGCGCAGGAGAAGCTGGCGGAGTTCGCCGGCCAGATGGTCGAGAAGTACAGGGGCGAGGCCGAGGCCGGCGCGAAGGCGGCCGAGCAGGTGGTCGGGCTCACCAAGGAGCAGACGAAGGCTGCCGCCGACATGGCGGCGCAGATCATCAAGGCCGCCGAGGGCGACGCCGACATGTACGGGTCGTTCCTGGGCGGGATGGGCGAGGGCGGGCCCGATGCCGGCGCGGCTGCTGGCGCTAGCCCGGCAGGCCTCGGCGCCGGCCCGGAAGGCCCCGGAGGGGGCCAGGACGCCCAGATCGAGCAGCTGGCCGCGATGCTCGACGAGATGGGCATCACCCCCGAGGAAGTGATCCAGGCGATCCAGAGCGGCGCGCTGTCGGGCGCCGGCGGAGAAGGCGGCGGGGCTCCCCCTGGCCCGCCGGCTGGCCCGCCGGCCGGTCCGTCGGTCCCGGCCGCCCCCGAGAAGGAAGAGAAGGGCGAGAAGGAAGAGAAGGGCGAGAAGGAAGAGAAGGAGGGCGCCGCAAGCCCTCTGGCGAAGATGGCCGCGTCGATCGTCGACAAGGTGGTCCAGCTTCGGCAGGCGAAGCAGGCGAAGCAGGGGAAGGCCGCGGCACCCGCGAAGTAGGCTTGCGACCGGCGTTGACGCCGTTGACGCTTGAGAAGGAGAAGGAAAGATGAAACTGACCCCCGAACTGCTGAAGGGCGTGACGGACTACGTCAAGGGCGCCCAGGAGCTGGTTCAGGCGGAGGCCGCGGAGCGCCAGAAGATCGCCGAGGCCGCGCCCGCCGCGGTGGACGCCCTGATCAAGGCCGGCGCCGTGGATCCCGCGGGCCGCGAGCTCGCGATCAAGCAGCTGACCGAGGAGCCCCACCGGGCCGTGGTCAGCCTCCAGAATATGGCGGAGCGCCAGATGAAGGCCGCCGGGGCCACCAAGCAGGCCTCGTTGGGCCAGCCGGCCGCTCCTGTAAACGCCGGCGCGCCCGATCCCGACTGGAAGGTCAAGAAGGGCGAGGCGGACCGGGTGTTCGCGGAGGCGTTCGGCTTCAGCACTGGGGCCTGAACCCTGGGACTACAAGGGCCGGCGGCGTGCCCGCGCAGCGGGTAGCAGCCCGGCGGACAAGTAAGGAGAGAGGCAAATGACGACTCCTGCCCAGATGTACGACCACGAACTGAACGTGGTGAAGGGCTGGCCGGGCCCGAGCGCGCTCGACAAGACGAAGGTGATCAAGGTCGGCGAGACGATCCAGCGCGGGCGGGTCATGTCCATCGACCCCATCGCGGATCAGCTCGTCCTCGGCGCGCCCGACAACGCCATGCCCATCTTCGCGTTCCCCAGCACGTCGGACTTCGACGTGTACAGCGACACGGGGAACATCTCCGGCGGGCACGGGATGGGGCTGGTCGCCACCGGCGGCTTCGAGGTGGAGACGACCGAGTTCCTCGGCGCGGACTTCCCGCCGAACACGCCGCTGACGCCGCACAACGGCGCCGACGCGGACAAGGGGAAGGTCGAGGCGACCGACTTCAGCTACGTCGACATGCTCTGCGGGATCGTCTCGGACGCGGGGCCGCTCGCCAACGAGTTCCGCAAGTCGGTGCTGCGGTTCTGGACCCTCTACATCCCGTTCATCGACAAGGGCGGCGGGTAGCAAGCGGGCGAAAAGCGGCTCCGGCGCGGGCCGGGCTGGTAAGGAGACAGGCGATGACGACTCCTGCACAGATGTTCGACCACGAGCTGAACCCGGTCAAGGGTTGGCCCGGGCCGGCTGCGCTGGACAAGACGAAGGCGATCGGGCCGGGCGAGTCGATCCAGCGCGGGCGGGTCATGTCCATCGGCCCGAACGACACGCTCATCCTGGGCGCGTACTTCAACGCGATGCCCATCTTCGCGTTCCCGAGCACCGACGACTTCGACGTCGCGAGCGACGTCGGCAACTTCTCTGGCGGGCATGGCATGGGCCTGGTGGCCACCGGGCACTTCGAGGTGGAAACCACCGAGTTCATGACCAGCTTCGAGGAGCTCAGGTTCACCTACCCGCCGAACACGCCAGTGGCGCCGTGGCTCTACTCGGCGAACGACGTCGGGAAGATCTTCCCGACCGGCTTCACGCTGTTCGACCGGATCTTCGACCAGATCTGCGGGATCGTCTCCGACGCGAGCCCGCTCACCAACGAGTTCCAGAAGCAGGTGGTCAGGTTCTGGACCACCTACATCCCGTACATCGACATCGGGGAATGGAAGAGCAAGGACAAGCTGCTGCCCCCCGGCAAGCGCTCGGAAGCGGAAGTGAGGAAGTTGGCGGCCGCATGGCGGGCGCGGGGAAAGGCGAAGTAGGAAACTGGCGCCGGTCCAGCCACCAAGGGCGGCCCGGCTTGGGAAGGCTTGGAAGAGAGGGTCACTGAGATGGAACCGACCACGGAACTGCTGAATCGGGCCGTCATAGACCGGCTCACCTCGGACGATCCCGGGATGGTGAAGGAAGCCGTCACGGCGATCAACGAGTACACGCGGGTGAAGCTGCGCGAAGACGGCTTCCTGAGGCGGGTGCTCCCGCCCCTGACGATCACGGAGTTCGACCGGCAGGTCGACACCGACAAGCCGGTCAAGGTCGTGGACAAGGAACCGGACTCCCCGGCCGCGATCAGCGTGCCGTTCGGCTCCTCGCCCATGAACCGGTACATCCGCGGGCCCCGCTACCGCGTGATGTTCGACCGGATCCTCACGCCGAAGTTCACCAAGGACGTCGTCGAGCTGATGACCTGGCACATGGACATCCGCCAGATCCTCAGCGACAACGCCATCAAGGACATGATGGCCGAGGAGGACAACAAGTTCCTCCTGGCGGTCAACACCGTCCTGGTGGCCCCCGGCAGCGTCCTGCCCGACACGGGCATCGCGCAGTGGGTCACGCTCAGCGGCGGAGTGACCAGGGACACGCTGGCTGCGGCCATGCAGGTCCTCCCGGGCAGCTTCCAGCGCTTGGTCGCGGCCACGGTGCTGGTCAACCAGATCACCATCTGGGAGTTCGTGAAGTGGGGCCGCGACGAGGTCGGCGGCGACGACGCGCAGGCCACGCTGCGCCAGGGCTTCCAGGAACGCGAGCTCATGGGGGTCCGCTTCATCGTCACGATCAAGTGGGACCTGGTCCCGACGAACACGATCTTCCTGTTCGCCGAGCCGAAGTTCCTCGGCAAGCTGTACATGATCGAGGACGTCACGATGTACGTGAACAAGCGGGCGTTCATGCTCGAGTTCTTCGCGTACGAGTGCCTCGGCGGGGCGATCGGGAACGTGGCCGCGGTCGGCCGCGTGGACTTCACGACCGAGACGTAGCCTTCCGCAGGCCCGGCGGGCCCGGCGCAGGGTCCGGGCCCGCCGGTTGTGCTGGCTGTGGCATTGGCAAACGGACGGAGAGGACTTCGCGATGAACCTGGCACAGATGACGCCGGCGCAGCGGGAAGTGGCGGCCAAGCTGTACGTGCCCGCCTTCCTGTCGAAGATGGCGGAGCTCGGCCGGCCGATCCAGACCGCCGAGCAGCTGGACGACGCGCTGGAGACCGTGGCGCTGCTGAAGGCCGCGCAGCTCCAGGCACAGGCCGCGCCGGACATGCACAAGACGGCCAATGCGCGCCTGAAGGCGGCGCTGGGCATGCAGCCCGGCGTCGACGAGCCGCTCCGCAAGATGGCGGAAAGGCTCGTGGCCGAGGATCCGCAGCTGGCGGCGGCGCTGCTGACGGCGCCCGAAGCGCCGGCGAAGTAGCATAGGGGATCCAGAGGGCGACGATGCCTGGCCAGCGGTCACCTGACATAGCGGACTACGTCACGCCGCGCAAGGACTACCGTTCCTGCATAGGAGCGGCGGACGACACCGTCCTCGGTCCGTTGAGCCCGGCCATACCCGTCCTGAACACGGCGCTGCCGCCCGACCTGAACATGGGCGTGCGCACGAACGCCTGCAGCCAGTACGGCAGGAACGCACAGATCAACTTCGCCATAATCAAGAGCGGCAGCTGCGACGTGTGCATGGCGCTGTACCTTCTCGCGGAAGTGGAGGCCAAGACGGTGCTGCCCCCGCCTTCGCCGACGCCGTCGTCGTCTTCGTCTTCGCCGTCATCGTCATCGTCTCCGTCGTCTTCGCCGTCATCGTCTTCATCGTCTCCGGCGCAGTGCGGGGACGGGCTGTACGGCGAGTGGGTGCAGGTGGCGTCGTTCCACACGGAAGTCCCGGTGCTTTGGGTGGTGAAGGACATACCGCCCGGCAAGTACAAGGTGGTCGTGACGAATTTTCCCGCTGGCGAGAAGATCACGATACGCGAGCAGCATGCTGCGTAGGAGGAACGGAAATGCGCACATTGGTCTTCAACAACCTGTACCGCTCCCAGTTCTTCGGGTACATCCCGCCGCACGGGGCGGCCATTCCCGGCCGGCGCTCGGTGCTCGTGGACGGCGACCTCCGGTCCGTGCTGGCCAGCGGGCGCGCCAGGTACTCGCGGAAGCGCGAGATCGCGGCGCTGAACCACGACCAGGACGCCTGCATCGTCACGCTGAGCGAGGTGCCGGAGCCGAGCTGCTCGTCCAGCTCCAGCTCGATGTCCAGCTCCAGCTCGCCGGCGATGTAGCCGAAATACGTCGGGGGTTGCGGCCAGGAGGACCTACCGGTGCGAACGTTGATAGAGAACCCCGGCCACAGGCGGCTGTTCGGCTACGTGCCGCCACACGGCGTTTTCCTTGCGAGGCACGGGCACGTCGTCATAGACGGGGACCTGCGGACGGTGTTGGCCGGCGGCAAGCGCTATTCGCGCGGCCGCGAGTTGGCCGCGCTGCGCGGCGATGAGGAAGCCGGGCAGGTCCGGTTGGACAAGGAACCGGATCCCAGCACGTCGTCTTCGTCTTCGCCGTCCTTCAGCCCGCGCGACCTGCCGGGGATAGTGGCATGGTACGACGCCCTGCAGCTGACCAGGGGCCGTGGGTCGCCGCCATCGGAATCCTCGAGCTCCAGCCCCAGCTCGTCCGAGAGCTCCGGCTCCAGCGAAGAGCCGGTCTACGTACCTGTTTGGCCTGAGTTGATCCACGGGCGCGACGCCGAAGCCCCGATGGATCTTTCGCATCAGCCGATCTACGTGCCGGACGGGATCAATGGGCAGCCCGTCATCGCGTTCTCGAACGACCGCTGGTTCACGGTGCCGTACGCGGCCGCGCTGAATCCCGCCGCGCTCAGTCTGTTCGCCGTGGTGAAGAAGACGCGGGGCGGCGACACGTGGGACGTCTGGTACAGCGAGAACAGCGGCGGCTATGACCTGTTCATCGACTATCCAAGGGCGATAAAGGCGAGGCAGCTGAAGCGTGGCCGCGTGAGGCACCGCGACAGGAAGCCGCCGACGGAGAGGCTCCCGTCTGCGCCGTCCGTTTGCGCCCAAGTGCGCGTGGGCGACGAATGGATAGAAATGTCATACGAAACGATCGAGACCGACCCGACCGTCATCGGCATGACCATCGACGCCGTCAATCCCATGGTGATCATCTGGGCGAAGTACCACGGATTGTCCTTCCTGCTCGACGCGCCGTACACGCCCAACGACAGCGACGACGTGTGGATCGGCGGATACGGCAACTCCGGCGACCCGGGCTTGTACATCGGCGAGATCGTCCTCACGGAAGGCGTCATGGCGCCCGCCGACCGCGCCAACCTGCACGAATACTTCAAGGCGAAGTGGGGGCTGGTCTGGTAAGACGACCCGGGAGACTGCGTGAAAACCCAGTTCGCCAATCTTACCGGTCACAGCAGGTTCTTCGGTTACGTGGGGCCGCACGGCGGCACTGTGCCGCGCCGCAGGCGCAGGGAGCTTGACGGCGACCTGCGAACGGTGCTGGCCGGCGGCATGGGCAAGCGCTTCTCCAGGCAGCGTGAAATGGCCGCCATGACCGCCGCGGACGACGCCGGCCAGATCGGGCTGGTCGAGACGACCGATTACAGGTTCAGCCCGCGACACCTGACGGGGATAAGGGCGTGGTTCGACGCGACGCAGATGGGTCCCGTCAGTCCCGGCACGATCTACAGGTGGCCCGATCTGATAGCCAACAACGACGCCGTCGCCTTCGAGAGGGATCTGGCGCCGGCTTACGAACCGGCCGGGATCAACGGGTTGCCGGTCGTGGCGTTCGCGGGGGACGAGGGCCTCGTCATACCGTACTCAGCGTTCACGGATCCCGGCGTCTTGAGCCTGTTCATAGTAGTGAAGATCGAGGATCTCAACGACGCCTGGGCTTTGTGGTACAGCGAGGGCTTCGACGGCGGGTACTACTTGCAGATCAACAACCCCAGGAGCATGAAGGGCCGCGCGCCGGAACGGGGGCCGCGCAGCAGGCAAACGGAAGACAACCTGGGGCCAAGGCCGAGAGGAGCCGGCGGCTGCGTCAAGACCCAACTCTTCGTCGGTTCCACCTGGGTCGGGAACTCCAACTGGGGCGTCACGGCGCCGCCGGTGAACCTGGTCGCGCTGACGATAGGCCCCGTCGACGGCGGCAGGACGCCGTGGTCCCTCAAGGTCAACAACGAAACCGTGTCGGGCACGCCCAGCGGCGCGTACGTGTCGGCGGGCGCCGGCGGCGACATCTGGCTGGCTGGCTGGGGCTCTCCGGCCGATCCGCTGCACAAGCTGAGGATCGGCGAGATGGTGCTCGTAGGCGGCATCCTTAGCGACGACGATCTCGCCGCGCTCCGCGCGTATTTCAGCGCGAAATGGGGCACCGTCTGACGAAAGGCAAGCGTGAGAACGCGGCTTACTAATCTCGCCAGGCAAGCCACTGCTTCGCCTCTGGGAACCGCGCCGCTGGTAGTCGGGTTCACTTTCGGCGCTCCCTCCATGTCGGCCTGGCTGAACTATGTTCCTGCCTCGGACGCCGCAGAGTCGTACTCGCAGGGGTCGGACCACGACACCGTCATTTGCGGCGACGGATATGCGGCCTTGACGGAGCGATTCCGCATCAGCGAGATCGTATTCGTCGGCAATGTGCTTGACGCTTCCGATCGCACCAAGCTGCTGAATTATCTGTGCGACAAGTGGGCCCTTGATACTTCCAGTAGTTCTAGCCCGTCCGCCTGAAAGCAGCCTTCGGTTGCGCCGGCGTGCGCCGTGTCGTATCGTATACTGGGACGCGGAGGAAGCGCCGATGCCGTTAGCCAACGACTGCCTTGACCACATCAGCTCCTGTGCCAACAGGCTGTGGTCGCTGACCGTCGGCCAGCAGACCAACGACGAGTTCCCGATCATGCTCAAGGACCCGCTGACTGGCGACGCGGTGGACCTGACGAAGTACGACATCCCGCCCGAATCGTCGTCCTCCTCGTCCTCGTCTTCTTCATCCTCCGGGGCGGCAGGCAAGCACGGCGTGGAGATCACCGTCTGCGGCAACGTGAAGTTCCGCCTGCCGCCGTTCTACCACCAGAAGATGGCCGTCGTGCACGGCCGCGAGGAGGCGGAACAGGGGAAGGTCTGGCTGGAGGTGGACGGCAATTTCTCCGACTACGCCGGGATCTGGTACGCCCAGGCGACCGTCTACCAGCGCGGCGTCAGCCGCAAGCTGCTGCCGTTCTACTACGAGGTGATGACGAACATCGCGGTGCGGCCGCCGCCCAACCAGCCGAACGACCCGGTCACGTCGGTGGAGATCAGGACCAAGATGCGCGACATGTGCCCGGAGATGAACTTCCTGATCGACAGGCAGGAGATCGCCCAGGAAGAGATCATGTGGGCGATCCTGCACAACGTCGAGATATGGAACGAGGCGCTGCCCCCGGTGGCGCAGTACATGAACGCGCTGATCTTCCCGTTCAAGGGCCAGCTGTCGGAGGGCGTCGTGGGCGAGCTGATGATGCTCGTGGCGCGGTGGATGCGGCGCAACGACCTCGACTACGCGGCGGCGGGGCTGGAAGTGGGCGACACGAAGAAGTGGCCGGCGTACATGCAGATCGGCGGCCAGATGCACGCCGACTGGAAGAAGTTCATCACCGAGAAGAAGAAGCAGATCAACCTCGAGGGGGCCTACGGCCGCATAGGCGGCTGGCCGAGCTGGTGGTTCTAGGAGGACGGATGGAACCGCTGGAATTCCTGGTGGGCCAGGCGACGAAGCGGGCCGCGATGGTGCTGCAACGGTCGCTGACGCCGGCAGGCGTGACCGGCTGGCGCCCACCGCCGAAGCCGATCGCGCCGCCGTCGTTCCTGGGCGGGCAGCTGCGACGGACGCGGTTCGGGCCGGCCGCGATGGCGGGCCTGGGCCTGGGCGGGCTGGGCATCGCGCTGCCGACGATCCTGCAGGGGATCAGGGGCTTCAAGGACATGCTTGAGGGCCGGCGGTCGCTGGACCAGGCGTCGGCGGGCCGCTGAGTTTTCCAAGGCCTTGGAAACTGGAGCTTCGGATGGCAAACCCGGCGATGCTTCCCGCCACGACGCCGAGCGCCATCTTCGACCCCAGGGACGCCCGGAAGCTGGACTGCACGTGCTTCAAGCGCGTGCAGATCCTGGCGCAGCCGCTGGGAGGCCATCTGGCCGCCTGGGAGCTCCAGACCGGCTTCCGCGGCAAGGGCGCGTTCCACTTCTACGTCGACTTCGGCAGGCCGGGCACCAACGAATGGGAGTGCCTGAACACGGTCCCCATCGTGGACAGCTGCCTGTTCATGGACCCGCTTCAGCGTCACTGGGACCACCTGGCCGATTGGTACTACAGGGTCAGGCTGGCGCTGCCGGAGGACGTCGACCCGGCGACGGGCCAATGCAGGCTGTACGCCTCGCAGCCGCAGCAGGCCAACGGCATCCTGAACAAGAAGGACTGGCTGCTGGCCAGGGAGATCTGCCGGAAGGAGTACCTGTACCAGCGCAAGCGCGTGAACATGACGGCGGTGGGCTGGCTGCTCAAGCGGAAGCGGTGGGGGACGGGCTGCCCGCAGTGCCTCGACTACGACAGCGGCGAGGTCAAGAGCGTCGACTGCCCGGTCTGCTACGGGACCGGCTTCGTGGGCGGGTACTTCCCGGCGGTGGACTTCATCTTCACGCTCGTGAACGCGCCGTGGCCGCGGGAGTTCAAGTGGGACGAAACGGTCTCGCGCAAGAACGACATCGCGAGGCAGGGGCGGGCCGTGGCGTACCCGTACCTCGACACCAACGACGTCTACGTCCGCCAGGACACCGGCGAGCGCTTCTTCGTGAACCAGATACAGACCGCCGCCGAGGTGGGCGGCGTCCCCGTCGTGGTGCTGGCGGAGCTGCGGCTGGCGCCCGTGACGCATGTCATCTACAAGATACCGCTGGCGGCGCCGAGCTCGTCCAGCTCGTCGAAGAGCGGCCCGAGCTCCAGCCCCAGTTCCAGCAGCGTCCCGCCGTGCGACTGGCGGGTCGGCCTGAACGGCGACGAGGAGAACTGGTAGATGGACATGAAACCGCCAGCCGGGTATAAGGAACGGAGTCCCGTGCCGGCCAAGCTGGTAGGCAGGCTCAACATGCGGACTTGGGAGCCCGATTTCGAGGACGTGGTGCATGGCATTGCCCCCCGTCGACAACAGAACGACGGCCGTCGGCCTGGAGCCGGCCAGCAGCCTTTGCAGCACCGGCCCGTTCGCTAACGTCCTCACGGGGGCGTTCCTGCGGACCCTCCAGGAGCACTTCTCCGACGCGAGCAATCTCGCCTACAACGGCGAGAACATGGATCTTGTCTCCTCGCGCGGGCAGGAGACGCCGGGCAGGCAGCTTCAGGAGTACATCTGGAAGCCCGACAACACGGAGACGAAGATCCAGATCCAGCCGGTCTGGAAGTACAACACCGAGGACGTCCAGCGCAGGCCCGCGTTCTACGTGAAGCGCAACAAATGGCAGGTCGCCCCGCAGGAGGCGATCGACTACGGCATGACCACCAGCGCCGCGAAGACCGGGGCGATCGTGCAGGGGCAGTTCCAGACCCACGCCATGATAGGCAGCCATTCCATCTTCGCCGTCGGACAAAGCGGGGCGGAGGTTGAGCTTCTGGCCTCCGAGGCGTATGATCTGTTCATGAGCTTCCGGTCGGCCATACGGGAGGACCTGAAGCTGCACAAGTTCGCCGTCCTGGAAGTGGAGGCGGCGCAGTTGCTGGACGAGCACGTGGAGGCGTGGGTGGTGCCGGTGGTGCTCGGCTACGCCTTCTACAGGGCTTGGCGCGTGGACAGGGTCGCGCCGTGGTTGAAGGGCGCGTCCATCGACTTGAGATCGGGATGAAGGAGAACGGGCGATGACTTACGTGCTTCCGCAGGTCCTGGTCCATCAGGAGTTCGCCGCCGCCCCCGCCGCGCTGGTCCAGCCGCTCAACGCGTGCATCATCGGGCCGCAGTACGACCTGCACCGGTACGCCGACGCGGACGAGAAGGCGCTCATCAAGGTGACGGACCAGTACGACCCGCTGAGCGACACCTGCTTCCCCTGGCCGGGCAGGCCGGCGGGCGGCGTGGTGGACCCGGACTACACGCGGGTCTTCATGGACGACGCCTGGCTGGAGATGTACCACGAACCGGCCGGCGGCCCCGGCGGGCCCGTCCTGGCCGTCTCCGGGTACAGGAACAGGATCCGCGCGGAGAACATCGTCTTCGCCACGGCGAACGGATACGCCAGGTCGGCCGGTCTCCTCAGGGACATCCGGGCCGGCGACGGCGTCAAGGTGTTCGCGAACGCCTGCGGCGGCGTGTACGAGCTCAGGACCACGGTCCTCGGCCTCGTCGCCGACGTGGTCCCCGCGGTCATCGGAACGGCCGAGGCTGACGACGGCAACCACGACGCCACCATCGTCGGCGTCACGATCGCCAACGCCGGCCAGCCAATCTCCGGCACGGTCAACAACGTGCTGCTGTCGGCCGGCGACGCGTCGAGCTACGACGGGATGGCCGACGGTAATCCCGATGAGACGTACGACATCGAGGTCCTGGTGGCCGGCGGCGAGAACGAGGCCGTCTTCCGCGTCACCTCCGCTTCCGGCAACGACGACGACGCCTCCGTGGCGTTCAACGTGGCGTTCGGCGCCCCGATCGCCGTCGGCGCCCGCGGCTTGACCTGCACCTTCATCACGCGCGGGCCGGACGAGTTCGTCGTCGGCCAGGTGTTCAGGATCCAGGCGCGGCAGAACTTCACCCCGGCGACGTACGCGTCGGGCGGCACGTACACCGGCGAGTACGACACCACCTATATCGTCAGGGTGTCGCTCGGCGGCGCCTTCACTGACCCGGTCCAGCCGCAGATCACCGTGACGACCACGACGGGCGTGGACGTGTCCGGCCCGACGACCGTGACGGCCAGCGGCCTGGCGGTGCCGGTGGGCAACTACGGCGCGACCATCGCGTTCACGGGGCTGGCGCTGTGCAAGGGCGACCAGTACACGATCGTCGTGACGGCGGTCGCCGACGGCCCGGTCAAGACGCTCGTGCTGGCCAACAACCTGCCCGACGAGCTGCGGGGGATATGCGGGACCCGCGGCATCAGGGGGCCGTCCTCCTCGTCTTCATCCTCGAGCAGCTCCAGCAGCTCGGGCGCGCCGCCCGACCTGGACCTGACGCTGTACATGATCAAGGACATCGAGGTCCCGCAGGCCAAGTCGCCCGGCGCGCAGAACTGGACGCAGAGCGCGACCGAGATCTGCCTCAAGGCCGGCATCCAGGGCTACGACGCGGAGTGGGTCAGCGGCGGCGTCATGCAGGCCATGGACGTGGAGTACGGCGTGGTCTACGTGCAGCACCGCGACCAGCTGCCGACATGGTGCGCCACGGTGGGCACGGTGTCGGACGTGTCCGAGGTCCCGGCCGCCCTGGGCACCGTGGATCCCGACAACCCCCTGGCGTTCGGCGTGTACAAGGCGCTCGAGAACGCCGCCGGCGAGGACGTGAAGTACGTCGCCATCTGCGGCGACCCGGCGGACGTGAACAGCTGGCTGCCGGCGCTGGAGCTGCTGGTGGGCCGCGACGACGTGTACGGCCTGGTGCCGCTGACCCAGCAGAAGGACATCATGGATGCGGTCCTGGCGCACTGCCTGGCCGAGTCCACCCCGGAGGCGGGCCGCTGGCGGATCTGCTGGCTGAACATGCTGGCCGAGCAGCCGAAGCCCGTCTACGCGTACGAGTACGGCACGGCCGACCCGCTCCTGGCCACGATCACCGACGACCCGGACACCTCGGGCACCCAGTACACGCTGGTCGACATAGACGGCGGCAAGCTGGTGACGAAGGGCGTCCGGGCCGGCGACATCCTGCGGGCCGGGTACACCAGCGACGGGTTCGGCAACATCGTCTACGCGGAGTACGTCATCGACGCGATCCTCAGCGAGGAGTCGTGCCGGCTCGTGTCCGGCCCGGCCGTCGCCGTCACCGTCCCCAGCAAGATAGAGATCTGGCGCACGCTGAGCTCGACGGAGCTGTCCGCCGAGTTGGCGGCCTACCCCGGCCTGTTCGGCAGCCGGCGCGCCTACCTGGTCTGGCCGGACGAGTGCGGGAACTCGGGCGACCGGTTCCCCGGCTACTTCCTCTGCGCGGCGCTGGCCGGCCTGCGGTCGGGCGTGCTGCCGCACCAGGGGCTCACGAACGTCGAGCTCATCGGCTTCGACGACATGACGGGCTCGATCGGCGACCTGACCGCGGTGCAGATGAGCGTGATGGCTGCGACGGGCTACTGGATCGTCGTCAAGGACCCGAACTCCGGCGCGATCTACACGCGCCATCAGCTCAGCTGCGGCGACCAGAGCGACGTGAACCAGAAGGAGCAGAACATCACGACCAACCTGGACGACATCTCCTACCTAGCGCTCGACAGGTTCTCGCCGTTCATCGGCCGCGGCAACGTGACGCCGACGATGATAGACATCGTCCGCGGCGAGTTCATCGCGCTGATGGAGCAGCTGACCAACACGATCGTGAGCAACCAGCTGGGGCCGCAGATCGTCAGCTACACGATCAAGGAGCTGCGGCAGGACCCGACGTACAAGGACAGGATCGTGGCGCGCGCGGAGCTGGTGCTGCCGGCCCCGTTTAACGTCCTCGATCTATTTTTGATCGTGAGCTAGGACAAGGAGTTATGACTCCTTGACTAGTTGAGAACGGAAACAGAAACAGGGAGGACGACACATGGCCCGAGACATCTACAACCGCGAGGTGCAGCTGGGCACCCCGATCGCGGCCGACGCGGTCCGCATGCTGATCCCTGCCATCGGCAACGAGGATTTCCTCATTCAGAGAGCGCAGATCCAATATAATCAAAACATTTCCCGGTTCTGGGAGGTGGGCTCCCCGAACGTGTACTTCTTCGCGGGGCGCACGCTCGGCGCGGCGCAGTTCGACCGCGTCGTCGGCGGGAAGGGCATCTCCGGCCAGTTCGTCAAGCAGTTCGGCGACGTGTGCAACATCGCGGGGAACCACCTCACGCTGAACATGATGGCCGGCTGCGCCCCGCCGGAGGACAAGGGCAAGCTCCAGGTGTCCGGCGCGGTAATCAACTCGCTGGCCTACAGCATCGCCGCGGAGGAGATGGTGATCCACGAGACGGTCGGCATGATGTTCGCCCGCCTCAACATCTAGCCGCGGTGCCGCGACGGGCCGGGCAGCGCCCGGCCGGCGAGGGTAGCAGGAGCAGGCCATGGCTGAAGGCTCGAGGATCTTCGGATCCGTCTCGTACAGGCAGCAACTTCCCGGGGAGTCGGACCCGTTCGCGTCCGGCTCCCTGTTCTTTTTCTTCGCGACCATAGACGACGCCTTTGCGCACGTCGGCGCCTACTCGCTGCGGCTGCCCGCCGGGCCGCTGATACCTGCCCAGGACCTCTACCATCTCGGCTCGATCCCTTTCGGCGCGCGCCCGCTCGGCGGATACCCGGTCAAGTCGCGCGTGCTGGCGGCCTACAGTCCGCGGTTCAACACCGCCGTCATCCTGGGCGCCGCGCCGCTCGGCCACGCCGACCCGCGCTTCGTGATCCCTGACTCGCTCGTCATGCGCCCGCGTGCGGGCCTGTGGGAGGACGCGGCGCACAGCCTGCCGTTCAACGACCCGAACTGCGGCTTCGTGAACTCCAGCCTCGGCAGGCCCACGGACACGCTGCCCGGCGACTGGGGTTCCATCAATGACCTCGGCGTGGCGGTCGGCCTCGGCAGGTTCATGGCGTTCCTGAAGGCCAGCGACCTGGCCAAGGTGGAAGCGTTCTGGGGCGACGACCTGCTGCGCATCGTGGGCTACAACTACGAGCGGTTCACCGCCGGCGTGCACGAGCACGGCTGCAACGATGAGGGCGAGTACAGCGAGGTGATGCGGTCGACGCCGTACCCGTGGGAGGGGATGGGCGTCAAGGCCAAGGATTCCGACGCCGCCAAGGACGAGGACGACAGCGGCCTGAAGGCCGGCTCGGAGAAGGCCGCCAGGGAGCCGAAGGAGGACGACCAGCTTATCGTGCCGCGGCGGTTCCGCGCGCGCGGCTTCCTCGGCGACGTCGACCGCGACTGGGTCTGCCTGCCCGAGGACGACCTGGACGTGGAGAAGTACGACCGGCGGACCAAGTATTACGGCCTCCTGGAGGTCCACAGGGGGATCAACGGCTCGTATTCCGTGCGGTCGGCGAAGGAGATCACCCTCGAGAAGGTCATCCTCATCCCGGTGCCGAAGGAGCTGAAGGCGCCGGAGGACCCGACGGGCGATTCCGAGAAGAGCGGCTACGTCAACGCCGGCTGGGACGAGGACGTGCCGGAGTTCGAGTGGGGCGACGACACGCCCGACATCCGCGCGGCGCAGCTCTACGACTATCAGGCCTGGCTGATGGGCCGGTACACGTGCGTGGGCCTCTACAAGCACGAGAAGGACTGGTACTACCCGAACCCGTCCGAGCTGGACGGCATGGCCGACAGGGAGCTCATCGACCCGTCGAAGCTCCAGATGGAGTACAGGTTCCTGACCGACCTGCCCGCCTACGTCGAGAAGACCATCGATGGCAGGCCCGGCCACACGGTCCGCTACTACAAGTCCCGCTCCTGCATCAAGCAGCTCGACGACGGCGGGGTCCTGCTGGAGGACGGCTACGGCAGCCAGCTGCTCATGACGGGTGGCTCGATCTTCCTGAAGTGCGCCGGCGACGTGTGGCAGCTGCCCGGCCGCAACGCCGTGACGTGGGCCCCGCACGACGCCGTCCTGCGCGCCGGCAACAGCGCGGACATCTCGGCGGCGAAGAAGGACGTGCGGATCAAGGCCGAGAAGAACCTCCACATGCTGGGCGGCAACAGCGGCAATGAGGGCGGCATCCTGCTGGAGAGCCGGTCGATCGGCAGCAACTCGCCCTCCGACTTCGAGGCCGCGATCGGCGAGAAGGTGGTCAGCTACGGCATCGTCCTGATGTCGCGGAAGTCCGAGATAGACCTGATAGCGAAGGACATGTACCTGGGCCTGGCAACCGAGAACCCCGGCACGCTGGTGCTCGACTCCGACAAGGGGCAGTTCTACGGCCGCGGCTCCCGGATGGCGTTCAACGTGCAGGACCAATTCACTGTCGCCGCCGGCGATCCCAAGCCCGAGAACGTCCTGATCCTGACGCCGGAGAACCTGATGGTCACTACGCCGGCGCAGTTCGGCGGGGCCGTCCTCATAGCGCCGGTGGACAACAACACGGCGTCGCTGGTCGTCGGCGGCCCGATGAGGGTGCATGAGATCCTGGAAGTCGGCGGCTCGGTCGTCACTAACACCGGGTTCGTGCAGCACGGCACCGACAATCACGTGTCGCCGATGCAGGATCCCGTCGACCTGGGCGAATCGCCGCAGGACATGGCCGCCGAACTGGAGACGTACCGCACGCAGGAGAAGGACGACATCGATACGCTGGAGCAGGACGTCAAGACCGACACGGAGAAGCCCGGCAACGAGCGCTTCCAGAAGAAGGTCGGCTTCTCGTGCCGCGACACCGTCGAGGACATCCGGCTGGACGAGGAGACGTTCAGGCTTTTCGAGGCGCGGTGGCAGCAGCTGCTGCGCCTTGGCGGGGGCGGCACCAAGACGTGGGACGAGCCGGTCGTGGAGGCCCCCACCGGCAAGCAGACGAGACCCCACCCCGGCCAGGAGGCCTGGGAGGACTGGTCGGCGTTCAAGACGGTCGAGAACGTGAACTACGATGTCGGCGGCGGGAAGCCCGACGACCGCGACGGCATGACGAAGGCGGGCCAGGCGCCCGACGGGAAGACGTTGAAGGCGGGGTACGCGATAACCGCCCAGGAGTGAAAACAGTAACAGGGAGGATCAACGATGGCACAGGGATTCACGCAGCCGGCGGCGGCGCCGCCGAAGATCGGGCCGACTTTGGCGCCCGCGCAGGTCGATCCTGAGAAGAGGCGGGAGATCGAGGAGCTCGACGCGGTGGCGAAGGAGCTGAAGCAGCCCATCGAGGGCATCGGCGACGCGCCCTCGCTGCCGCCGCAGGGGGGAACGGCGTATTCGGAGGAGGACAAGAAGTCCTTCGTGCGCGCCATCCTGGGCAGCCAGCCGTTCGCGAAGCCGTACACCCTGTTCGGCGGCATCAGGGTGACGTTCGTGGACGCGCCGGCGGAGGCGTACGGGATGCTGCCGACCGTCATTAAAGCCGACATGACCGCCGGGCTCGCGCCGAAGCTGGGGCAGGACGACGACGCGAACGAACTGGTCGCGCGCTACCTGGCGGCGCTGACCGTGCGCGACATCCTCGGCCCCAACGCCAAGCCGATCAAGGCGTTCAAGGAGCCCGACCTGACGAAGCTGAACGAGCGCGTCAAGGAGCTGCTGGAGCTGCCGCGCCCGCTGTTCCTGGCCGTCGTGAACGCGGCGATGGACTTCGACTCGCTCATAAACGGACTGGTCGAGCGGGCGGCCGTCGCAAATTTCTGGCAGACCGGTGGGTAGGCCTGGCGGTCGAGGCGGCCGCCAACGGCCGGCTTGATTTCTCCGCCGCCCGCCGGGACGATTGGGGTTGGGAGCTGAAGGAAGCGCTGGTCCTCGAGCGCGTAGACGCGGAGATATCGGCGCGCCTGGCCGAGGCGACGCACAGGTGGTACTGCGCGGCCGCGCAGCTGACGGGCTGGGATCCCGGCGAGGCGCAGTACGACCAGTACGCCGAACGCGCGGGGCAGACCTATCTCCGCCTGGGCCGCATCCTGGCCCCGTGGCGGGGCTGGCTCGGCAAGCGCGGCGGCCTGGCGGAACAGTGGCGTCTGTTCAAGGAGGCCGAGAAGGACCCGAAATATGCGGCCTGGCTGCGCGAGGAGCGCGCGCGGCTGCGGGAACTGGCCGCCGAGGCGGAAGCGAACAGGAAGAGCGAGGCGGAGTTCGTGAAGCGGCGGGCGGAGTGGCTGCTGAAGCGGGCTGAGCGAGACCGGGATAGGAGACGGCGGCATGGCGTCGGGTCCTGACGTGCTGCGGAACAGGAAGGCGGCGCTGCAGCGCCAGGCGGCGGATGAGCCGGAAAGCCGCGTGGCCACGGCGCGCGCGCGCACGGTGCATCACAACCCCTTCGAGCAGATGCGCCAGATGACCCACGAGCTGGGCAGCTCCATAGACATCATGCGGAAGCTGCTCGGCAAGGACTGGGCCGGCGGCAAGCCGTCCCCGCCCCTGCACAGTGACAAATCGACAGACCGTGTCATAACGACAAGACTGGGCCGTGGGCGCGTCGCGGCGGGCGTAACGCCCCAAGGGTTGGAGTCTCCTTACAGCGGCCTCGCCCGAGGCCGCCAGGGCCGCCAGGACGGGCTGATGAGGGACCGGCCTACCAGAGAGGCCTTCGCCACTTTGCTCGCGCCAGAGGCCTCAGAATCGAGTTCCGGCGTAGAGCGGCTGGTGACCGTGAGAGGCGCCGTACCGCACACGGAACTGCGTAAGGAGCCCGTTCCTGCACAACGAGCAGAACTGCCGACGGCCGCACGGGTGCAGCAGGTCATGAACGCCGACCTTCTGGCAAGGGGCACCTCGCCCACAGCGGCTAAGCTGGCCGGGCTGGTGAAGGAAGGCAAGCGGGAAGCGGTGGCTTCGATGCCGGCCAGCCAGACAGTTGCCAGGATCAAGGCGGAGCTGGGGCCGACGGCCGACAGGGCCTTGAAAGCGCCCAATGTGCAGCGCCTGGCCGCCGCGCGCGACTCACACCGTGACGCCATCCAGAGCCTGCTGACCGGGGCGGCGCGGAGCGGCAGGCTGAGGCTCGACGGCATGCCGTCTCCAGGGCCCGGTCGCCAGCCGGGGCCGGGCATTGAAACCGCCCTTGAACAACCCGGCGCGGAGGCCACGTCGGCGCTGCGCGGCAACGACGAGACGCACCTGGAAACGGCCAAGGCCGAACTGATGGAAAGGAGCGCGCCGTCGGGCCGGGCGTCGCTCAGGGAGCACACGGTGGCGACGGCGCGGGCGCAGCCGAAGGAAACGCCTGTGGAGGCGCCGGAGACGGAGCTGGCGCCCAACCGCGTCACGGCGTCGGCGGCCGCGCTGGCTAAACCGGAGCAGCGCAGGCGGGACGACGGGCCGGGTAAGATGACCATAACGATTCGCAATCAGAACGGCCGGCAGCTGCTGACCGGCGACGCGGAGATGAGCTGATGGCCGACATCTTCAATTCCGTGCCTGGCGTGATCGCCGTGCTGGAGGACGAGTTCATCATCCCCGGCCGCGTCCACGTCGAGGGTTTCGAGCCGGAGATGGCGCTCATCTCGGGCATCGACTACTCCCAGTTGACGGACCATCAGTTCCAGACGTCGCTGGAGCGCAAAGTTTACATCTACGTGTTCGGCGACGCCATGGGGGAGGTCAGGGTCCACGGCTTGGCGTTCCCGGCGTTGTGCGACAATATCGGCGGCACGAACGGGCTGATCGAGGTTCTGGACTACTACAAGAACAACCGCGCGTCGGCGCAGCCGACGCCGGTCCAGGTGTTCATCGGCTCGGACGAGGAGGTCATAACCGGCTACCTGACCGCCGTGCAGATCAGGACGAAGGCGATAGCGGACGATCCTTCGTCCTTCTTCAGCGCGTGGACGATGATGATCAACGCACTGCCGAGGACGTGACATGATAAACCACGGCCGGACGCTCCTTCTCAACCGTGACGGTGCCACCAGGCCGCCGCTAACGTTCTTCCTGGAGGAATACGTGCCGGCGGACTTCGGCGCGGTGGCGCTTCCGGGCGGGCTGGCGCTGGTGCACGGCCGGCTCATGCCGCCCGGCGCCGACGACGCTTTCGCCAACCTGATGATGCGCCTTTACATGCAGCTGCTCCATTCCAACGAGCTGGCGGACGACCTCCTGGCCCTGGACCCGAGGATCACCTACGACCTGAAGCGCACCGTCGTGGCGACCCGATCGCAGACGGCGTTCTGCCCGCTGACCGCCTCGGCGCGGCCGTACGAGCTGGACTTCGTCGGCGGCGTGGAGGCGTCGCTGCAGGCGCCGCAGCTGCGGACCGAGTGGATCCTGACGGCGGTCGGCGCGGACCGGGTGAAGGCGGTCCGCGTGTCCACCGGCGAGACCGCCTATACCGACGTGACGATAACGGACGGCGAGACCAGCCCGATAGACCTGCCCGGCCAGCGCAACTACAAGGCCCGCGTCGGCGGGCTGCCGGGCGCGCTGCCGGTCGGCGCCGAGTGGTCTGCGCAGACGTTCGTCATCCCGCATATCGACGCCAGCGGCGTGCTGACGCGGCTGGACACGATGGGCAACGAGGCCCTCATCGACCTGTTCCCCAACCGTGAGCCGTACATCACTTACAAGAAGCTGTGGACCGACCACGTCTACGCCGAGTACAGGCTCGGCGGCGTCCTGCTCGCCTTCGTCTACCGCGCGGAGGAGGAGCGAACCGGTGGGTGACCCGGTCCAGGCCTTCTACACGCGGGTCCGCGCGCGGGCTTATGTCGGCGGCGAGAAGATCCCAATCACCGGGTTCCAGGCATCGTACGTGCTGAACTCGGTGCCGGAGGTGACCGTCACCGTGCCGATCGGTAGGACCGGCGACGACTTCTCCGTGTCGGAGGCGGAGAACCTGGTTTCCGGGCTGTCGCCGTACACCACGCTCCGTGTCGAGCTGGAGGCGACGCCGGACCCGAACACCGGTTCCGCGCCGAGCGGCAAGGATCCCGGGTTTCCCAGCGGCGTCGTTGACGTGTTCGACGGCTTCATCTCCGAGGCGTCGTACACGCGCGACAGGGTAGCAAAGTCGGTCTCCGTCACGCTGCGCGGCTTCGGCAAGCTGGGCGCGCTGGGCGGCGCCACGCGCTTCGTGGACGGCCTGATGATAGGCGGCCAGCACAACGGCGAGGAGGTCCTCAACTCGAACATAGCGAAGCAGAGCATCGGCTTCGTGATATTCAAAACGCTGATGGCCAAGATGGAGTCCATACCGGAGGCCGTCTGGGAGAACGGGCTCAAGCCGCTGTTCAGCGAAATCATCGAGAAGGCCGCCGACGTCTTCTCGTCGTCCTTCGGGTTCAGGACGGGCGGCGGCGCCAGCTTCGCCAGGCAGGCGCTGGAGATGATCGACGCGGGCAACAACCGCTTCGACACCGACATGACCCTGCGGGCCGAGTACAACAGCCTGCCGGGCATAGAGAAGAGCATGGTCAGGCAGATGGCGCAGCACTTCTACGGCTGGGTGTCGCGCGGCTACGGCGGCGATTCCAGCCTGCTGTCCTTCCTGTTCGAGGCGGCGCGCGCGTACCAGTTCGTGATAGTGCCGTGCGTGAAGGATGCAGCCACGGTGCCGCTCTTCTTCAACCTCGACGCCGAGCCGCCGGCCAGCCAAGTCATAGACCCGGACGAATACTGGACCGTCGAGTCGGAACCGGCGCCCGGCGGCCGGTCGCTGTTCTCGCCGGATTTCTGGGCCTTCGTCACGACGGTGGTGCTGACGTCTCCGTTCGACTTCAGCGAGGAGCGGATAGACAGCCCGATCGTCTGCAGGCCGGTGGGCGTCGGCACCGTGAACGGCAGGGGCCCGCTGATGGGCTACACCGGCCGGCTGATAGCCGAGCCGGCGCCGGCGTGGGTGCTGCCGTACTCGCCGGCGCCGGGGGGCACGGTCCTGCCGGGCATACCGGAAATGGGCGCGCTGAAACAGGGCATTCCGCCCGTGGATTCCCCTGGGGATGCCCTGAAGAGATTCTGGCGGTCGGGCCTTGGCGATGCCGTGGCGGACACGATGCTGCACTCCATCCTGTTCGAGCGGCGCGTGCGGCAGGTGACCGGCAGGCTGCGCCTGGACCTGGCCCCGGGCAGCCTCGTGAAGCTGAACACGGCGGGCGAGCTGTTCACCGGGATCACGAACACTTTCTACGGCATCGTCGGCGCCGTCAGCATCTCCGTCGTGGAGCACGGCGACCACGGCGTGGCGAACACCACACTCCTCCTGACGCACCTTCGTACGGAGGACGAGCACAAGGAACTGACAATGCCGAGCCATCCGCTATATACTGGCGAATGGCTGGGCGGGAAGCTGATAGACTACTGAAGGTTTCCAAGGCCTTGGAAACCCGGGGGACGCGATGGAGCAGGCTTACGAGAAGTGGCGGAAGGCCCCGACGCAGGAGAACATGGCCGCGCTGCTGGACGCGGCCGACCCCGTCGTCGATTCGGCGCTGTCCGCGTACGCGCGCGGGGACAAGGCGCTCAAGTCGCGCGCCAGGATCCTCGCCGCCGGCGCGTTCAAGACCTACGACCCGCAGAAGGGCACCAAGCTGCGGACCCACGTCATGACGCAGCTGCAGCCCCTGTCGCGGGCGCACAGGGAGCGGACGGCGGTCGTCAGGACGCCGGAGCGGGTGGCTGCCGACTCGTACCGGCTGAGCCAGGCGCAGCAGGAGTTCGCGGACAGGCACGGCCGGGAGCCCAGCACCGCCGAGCTGGCCGACGCCTCCAACCTGTCGCTGAAGCGGATAGCGCACGTGCGCGGCTTCAAGGGCCCGCTGGCCGAGTCGTCGCTGACCGAGATGGAGGAGGACTCGCCGGCCACGTTCTACCCCGGCGTCCACAAGGAGGACCCGAGGAAGATCTGGCAGGAGTACGTCTACCACGACCTGGACCCGATCAACCAACAGATCCTGGAACGGAAGGCGGGCATGCATGGCAAGCCGGCGCTGTCGAACAACGAGATCGCGGCCAAGCTGGGCGTGACGCCAGGCGCAGTGTCGCAGCGCAGCGCGGCCATAGCGGCCAAGCTGGCACAGGGCGAGGGCGTGGAGCTATAGGAGTCGCGGATGAAGACCAAGATCCAGAACGCCACCCACGGCGCGTTGAACCTCGGGTTCGTCCCGCCGCACGGCGTCAGGCTGCCGCGCGGCGGCTCGCGCACGTTCGACGGCGGCCTGCGGACCGTCCTGGCTTCCGGCCTGAAACGGTATTCGCGGCAGAGGGAGCTGCGCGTCATGACCGAGGTCGAGGAGACGGGCACCGTCGTGCTGACGGTCTGGCGCGGGAGCGAGGACCCGATCCTGATCCGGGACGGCTATTTCGTGATCGACGGCGGCCGGCTCGGCGGCCCCGCGTACGAATGGGACGACATCGAGGCGGCGGGCCTTCACGTGCCGGGATTCGACGACGACGAGGATTACGACGACGATACGTCGGACCTCATCGCCATGCCGTTCCCCTTCGACTTCTTCGGCTGGTCCTGCAGCGGGTTCAGGGTGTGCAGCAACGGGTTCATAGAGTTCGACAACGACGACGACGATTGCTGCAGCCAGTACCAGCTGCCTGACGTGTACTGCCCGCTGAACATGGCCGCGGCCTTCTTCGCCGACCTGTACCTGCGCGCCAACGTGTCCAAGGTGCGGTACAAAGTGCTCGGCACGGCGCCGAACCGGAGGCTCGTCGTCACCTTTTTCAACGTGATCGGCTACTTCAAGACCGCCGACGACTTCACCTTCCAGATCACCGTGTACGAGGGCCCCTCCGGCGCCGTCCGCTGCCAGTACAAGAGGATGGCGCTCGGCCCCGTCGAAAGCCGCATCGATACCGGCCTGGTCATCGGGCTGAACAGCCAGACCGGGCTAGAGGGCATAACTTATCAGTTCATAAGCGAAGACGACGTGCAAAAGCTGGCCGATCTCGGATTGGACGAGGTGGTGGTCGGGTTCAGGAAGGTCGACCAGGTGTCGCCGTGGCCCAGGAAGGAGGGATGAGGTGCCCGTAGACCCGCAGCTTGAGAAAGTCGTCGGCTACCTCGTCGCGACCGAGGAGAAGATCGCCGACGGCACGTTCGCCAAAGGGCGGCGGCCGTGGCTGGACTTCGAGCCGGTGAAGAAGGCCGGCAAGTTCGACCTGGCCGCGCAGCATGAGATCTTCGACCGCTCGGCGTCGAACGACGCCTACGCCAACGCGCGGACGCAGCCGGACGCCAAGCTGAAGCAGGCGCAGACGGCGAAGCTGAGCATCGACCTTCTGGCCGGGATGGAGCGCGACCACAAGATGCGGATCCGCAGCCGGGTGCGCATGCTGGTCCACGGCGGGGTGCGGGCGACGCACCACGGCGACGACGCCGGCCCTATCAGGCGGAACATGATCGACTGGCAGAGCAGGATCCTGAGCGAGCAGAAGGGGACGTAGCGTGGCCACTTCCGTGAACTACAGCGGCAGGAAGGTCGACATCCTGATCTTCCAGGGCGCGCAGCCGGCGGGGATGGTGCCGGTGACCCTCGGCTTCGGCGAGGCCGGCTTCCTCACCACGGGGATACAGAAGGTCGCGCAGACGTTCGCCGTGTTCTTCCTGAACGACAAGGGGTCCGTGCCGGCGCAGCCGGACTACGGCACGTCGTTCATGCAGCAGTTCCGCCAGGGCTACCTGCAGGACGAGTCGTCGGTGAAGTCGGCCTTCGCGTTCGCGTCGGACTCCGCCGTGCGCGCCATGCGGGCGCAGGCGGCAGCGGCGGACCTGCCGGCCGATGAGACGATAAAGTCGGCGAGGCTGCTGGGTTACAGCCTCGACAAGGCGACCGGGAACTTGCAGTTGAGGGTGCAGCTGACGTCGGAGGCCGGGGCGACGAGGACGGTGTTCCTCCCCGTCCCGGTCACGATCAAGTAGGAGCACGCATGTCCACGGAACTGAATCCGGCGGATCTCGACCAGGAGGCCGTCGCGCAGGCGGAGGAGACGCTTGCGTCCTGGCTGCAGACCGAGTACCCCTCCATGGACCTCACGCAGGGGCGCGTCCTGCGCGACCTCCTGATACGCCCGGCCGCCATCTTCCACGTCATGAACCAGACGGACGTCAACAGGCTGCGCCAGTCGATGTCGCTGCTGGCGATCGAGCAGGACCCGACGCTGGCCGACGACACTATCGTCGACGGCATCATGTCGAACTACGGCATCGCCCGCGACCCTGGCTCGAAGGCCGCCGGGCAGGCCGTGATAGTGATACCCAACCTTCTCACCACGTACGTCGCGCCGGGGACGGTGTTCGCGTACGGCTCCCTCAACTTCGTGACGGCGGGCCCGTTCGTCGGCGTCACGACGGTGGACGCGGTGATCGACCCGGCCGTGCAGCGGCTCATCACGCTGCGCAGGGACCGGACGTACATGTTCGTCGTGGACGTCGTGGCGCAGGGGACGGGCTCGGAATACTGGGTGCGCAAGGACACCGCCTTCGACTCCGTGTCGCCGACGCCGACGGGCCTTGTCACCGCGTACGCCTACGCCGACTTCTCCGCCGGCACCGACGCGCAGACGAACGAGGACCTGGTCAACGAGGTCAAGAACGGCGTGGCCGCCAAGGTGTTCAGCGGCAGGGCGCAGATAGAGGCGCTGCTGCTGAAGACCCTGCCGGCGATAGCGGCGATCAGCATCATAGGGTTCGGCGACGCGGAGATGGTCCGCGACAGGCACAACATCTTCGCCATCAGCACCGGCGGCAAAGCTGACCTGTACGTGCGGACCCAGGCCGTGCCGCAGACGGTGCGGCTGGTCAAGACGGCCGTGCTGGTGGACCTGCCGACGAAGACGTGGCAAGTGACACTGGCCCGCGACGATGCGCCGGGCTTCTACGACATCGACTCGATCCTGCCCACGGACGCCCCCGAGGGCACCGGCAGCCTGGAGATCGGCTCCGAGACGCGCGGGCTGGACCTGTCGGCGCCGAACGATGAGTTCGTGCCTGACATAGACAGCCTGACCGAGGGCGGGTTCTCCCGCTACCAGACCGACGTCGTCAGGTTCGTCGATCCCGACACGGACGGCAGCGTGGCGGCGAAGGATTACGCCGTCTACGTGCGGTACATGCCGAACCTGGTGGCGCTGCAGGACCTGGCGGTCAGCCGCGACAACCGGAACCCGCAGGCCGACTACCTGGTCCGCGCGCCGGTCCCGGGGTTCTGCACCATGAACATCACGGTGAGGCACCTGCCGTCGGTGGAGGCCCCCGACGGGGACGACATCAAGCTGGCCGTGGCCGACAGGGTCAACAGGCTGGGCTTCGGGCTCGGCAAGGTGTCGGCGTCGGTGGTCTTCGACGCCATCTACGACATCATCGGGCATGGGCCGTCCGTGATGGCCGTCTCGCCGCTGGACATGTTCTGCCGGATCGTGAAGCCGGCGGGCGGCGTGATCGACCTCCGGTCGGCGAACGAGCTGGTCGCGCCGTTCCTGCCGGCGGAGGGCGTGACCTCGAGGACGGTGGCGTTCTACCTGGACCCCGACGACGTGGACGTCGTCGTGGAGCAGGTCGACTCGCTGCCGGTGTGAGGCGCGGATGGGCAATCCGATCAAGTGCTTTATGGTCGAGCGAACCCGCACGGTACGGATCTCGCTGCGACGCTACAAGGGCAGCGCGACGGGGGAGAAGTGCCCCGGCAAGTACGGCTACCACGACGCCAGCAAGGTCGTGCGCGACGAGCCGTACGACAAGAACAACGAGGGCTACGGCGACCGGCCGGGCGGTCCGTTCCCGAAGGGCCATCCCGACTGGCCGAAGAAGTGCGACTGGTGCCCGTACGAGTTCGCCGACGGCGATTCATGGCAGCTGGGCGGCGAGCGCCTGTATAAGAATTCGGAGACGGGCGAGCTGTTCACGCTGCGCAAGGCGCCCGTCGGCGCCATGTGGGACGCCTACTGGATGAGCCGTCGCGGCCCCGACGGCATCTGCCTGGTGGTGCAGACGCCGGGCGGCGACTGGATGATAGACTACCCGGCGCGCGGCGTCGGCCAGCCGTGGCACCGAACGGGCGTCCCGCCAAAGGTGACGGCGGTTCCGTCGATCATGATAGGCTCGTACCACGGCTGGCTGAGGGACGGTTTCCTGGTGGAGGCCTGATGGCACAGTACCCGCCGGAAGACTTCGATCGCGGCCGGACGATGATGCAGCAGCTCGGCTCGTTCTGGAACCTGATCTTCCAGGACGCCGACAGGCTGCAGGCGCACGTCCGTTCGTCCGGCAACGAACACGGCCAGACGTACCTCGACTTCCTCGAGGCCGTGGCCTGCGTGTCGCGTTTCAACGTGCCGGTCTTCCATGCGGAGAACTGGTACTTGCTGACGATCCGCAGGAGCGACACCAAGGCGGTCATGTCGATCTACCAGCCGGACGACCTCGTCTACGGGCCGCAGCCGGGCGGCGGCGCTCGCCCGGAGGGCTTCACCCAGGTGTACGGCGGCGAGGACTGGCCCGGCTTCGTGCAGGCGGCGCTGCCGGACGATATGGTCGACGCGCCATACGCGCTACACAATCTGGTCGTCAACCCCAGCCTGACGCTGGCATACGGCGTGGATTACGACGTGGACGGCGGGAAGAAGGCTATCCGGTTCCGCGACGACCCGTTCAACAACGCGCTGATCCCCAGCCGCGACATCGTCGATTCGGCCGGCAACGTGGTGGATACCGAGATAGCGCTGTGGGCCTACAAGGGCCAGTTCGACTTGGACTACGTCTACATGCAGTTCGGGTACGCGTTGGGCCTGAAGCTGGCCAGCAGCCAAGGCTACAAGGACCTGCTCAACGCCTTTTGGGACATGTACATGCAGGGCCCGTCGGTGGCCCTGCTGGGAGCGTTCCTGTCGGCCGTGTCCGGCACGCCAACGTGCCTCGAGGCGGCCGAGACGGTGGAGTTGGTGACGGCGAATGAGATCGAGAGGATCGTGGCGACCGACCAGCACGTCTACAGGTTCCCGCTGGGGGCGACGATCCTGGTGGCGGCTGGCGACGTCATCCATGCCGGGGAGGCCATTTCGGACGCTTTTCAGGTGAAGGAGCTCAGCGGCGCCGACTTCGACCTGAGCCTTCTTTCCGAGCTGGTCGTCTCGGGCAACATGGCTTCCGGCAACTTCGTGGCCCCGCTCGTGTTTGAGAACCGCGACGCCGCGCTGAACTACGTCGGCCTGGACCCCGACGGCAAGGCTATAGTGACCTTTGAGACATCCGGCATCCCGGCCGACGTGGCGACGTTCTGGGCGGCCGTTCACGCGCGCGGGAAGGCGGCCGGCAAGACCCTGGCGGAGTATCTGGACATCCGCGCCGACCCTGTCGGCGAGCCCGGCCCGGCCAGCCTGCCGGCCACGGTGAACCCGGCGGAGTTCCTCATAGAAAACCTCATGCGGTCGAATCTTTTTATCCTCGTGCTGAGGGAATCGTCCTTCGGGCCGGGCGCGGTGGGCGCCGATTTGTGCCGTTTGTTGAGAGAGGTGTTGCCGCCGCATACGGCATACGTGACAATCCTGGAGCCGGTGTCGAGCTCGTCGTCAAGTTCGTCGTCGGGTAGCCCGAGCGGTTCGAGTTCCAGCGGCGGGCCGCTGTAAGGCCGCAGCCGCGCTTGATGGAGTGAGAGAATGGGCGGAATCACGCCGTGGCGGGGCACAGTGCACAACGTCAGGGACGGCGAGCAGGTCCGGGCGTCGATAACGAACAGGCCCACCGGCGACCTGACGCAGCGGACCCAGCACCTGAAGGACCGGCTCGACCAGATGCAGGCCGGCGAGGCGGTGTTCGACCACGACGCGCCGATGGCCGCGTCCGTGCTGGTCGGCCAGCCGGTGTACTGGAACGCCGCCACGGGGCAGTACGAGCAGGCCTTCGCCGCCGTCGTGTACGACCCCGACCTCGACGCCTTCGTGCACGCGCCGAGCGCCTACGTGGCGGGCGTGTGCTTCGACAAGGCCGTCGCCACCCGCGGCGACGTCTGCCTCAACGGCATGGCGCACGACATCGACTGGACCGATGCGATCGGCTCGCCTGGCACCACGGCCGCCGAGGCCGGCGCGTACTTCCTGTCGGGAACCGAGCCCGGCAAGATGGTCCGGGCGCGCCCGGGCATCGGCGTCCTGGTCGGATACCTCTACGGGCAGGCCGATGGCGAGTTCCGCGTCAACCCGACGCCCAGCGACGTGCTCGACTCGCACGTCCACTACATCGTCAGGCTCTTCGCCCAGCCGTCCGGCCGCCTGGAATGCGTCGGCCATCGCGAGCACTACGAATTCATCGAGGTCGACCCGGACATGCCGGGCTGGCTGCCCGTGGCGTACTTCGACCCCGCCATCGTCCCGCCGGGCGCGAAGTACGGCTACAACCTCGCCGCCCACCCGGAGCTGCTGCGGGTCTGGCCGCCCATGCCGCCCACCGCGGGCGTGATAGAGACCGACGGGGTCGGCGTGCCGTCCAGCCGGTACAGCCTAGATAGCAACGGGCTGTGGTGGTACGAGGACTGCCAGGGTCTCGCTCCCTGGCCGGCCGATCCCAGGCCGTGCGGTTCGTCCTCCAGCTCGTCGAGCCCGTCCAGCTCGTCCAGCTCGTCCAGCGAGTCGTCCTCCTCGTCGCTGTGCGAGGAGCGCGCCGAGCTGGAGGAGCTCGGCTACGTGCGCCATCCGTCCCACGAGATGGAGATGGTGCTGTATTTCACGAAGATGCTGTTCGAGACCGACAACGCCGTGGTGACCAGCCTGCAGCCCGCCGACGGCTCGCCGATTACCGTCACGAACCTCGACGGCGAAGTGGCAACCAGGGGCGACCTGCAGCTCGACCTGGACCTGGCGCTCACCGTCGTGGAGGGCGACGATTCGTACAAGGCCCTCAAGGGCGTCAGCGGAATGGAGTTCGGCCGCGGCTACGTCGTGACGGCCCTGCGGCTGGGCCCGGGGCTGGTGTTCTCGCCGACCGCCGGAAAGGGCACGCGGCTGCCGGACGGCAGGTACGTCGGCGAGCTCACCGCCGGCGTCGATCCGACGCTCGGCGGGGCCGGCGGCGCGGAGCTGGTGGCGCTCAACGGCGTCAGGGAGGACTCGTACCAGGACGTCTTCTATCTCGGCATGCCGCAGAACGTCGTCTCGTCCATGCGCGTCAGGCTCGATATCTCCAACGTCGGCGTGCCTTCCGTCATGTACATCCGGCTGTGGACGTGGCTGCTGGCGCGGGTGGCGGGCACGCTGCCCGACCTGGCCATCACCGGGCGGGTGCTGCCCAACCCGTCGGACATCTGCGTCGCGGAGGCCCTGCCGGTCACCGACGATATCTCGCTGGAGTTGGCCGCCAGCGGCTGCGGTTCGCTGGATCCCAACGAGTACGTCAAGGTGGAGACGGTGCCGTTCGAGGTCCACCCCGGCGAAACGGTGTTCCTGACCGTCCAGCGCAGCTCCCCCGACGGGTTCAACGGCGACGTGGGGGTCCTGAGGCTCGGCTTTAGCGCGGAGTAGACCATGCCGACTTACGGCGGCCTCTGGGACGTCGATTGGCTCAGCGCCAACTCGCAGCGGAGGTATCCCTTCCACGACGAGGCTAGCCTCCGCGACGCTTCCGACAGCGTCACGCTGCCTAACGACTTCGTCGTGGACCTGGTCTGGCCGGTCCACTACGACGTCGGCCTCGACCCGACGCTGTTCCACCTGCTGTCCATAAGCGTCTTCGGCACCGGCGTGACGGTGACGCTCGGCTACGACGGCGCCGCGGTCGGCAGCGTCACGATCGACTTCGCCACCTTCGTCAGGTTCGGCACGTACGTCGTCGCCGGCACGGGAATCTGCTTCGACACCGTCGGCAAGATAACGATAGGCTCGATAGACAACGCCAGGCTGCTGGCCGGGACGTACTCGTTCTCCGTCGCCAACGGCAGGCTGGTCCCCGCGGCGGTCAGGCCGGACATACGCGGCGTCAGCTCCATCGTGCTCCAGAACGGCGAGGACCTGAGCGACCCCCTGCAGGGCAACGTGATCCTGAGGGCGGGGCGCAACATAGAGCTGAACATGGTGCCGGGCGCGGGCCCGTTCGACCCCAGCATCATCTACATCAGCGCCATCTCCGGCGCGGGCCTCAACGTCGGCTGCGACTGCGGCGAGGCCGCCGACCTGCCGTGCATAAAGACGATCAACGGCGAGGGGCCCGACGAGTACGGGAACTTCGACCTGCTGGAGAGCGAGTGCCTGAAGCTGACGGCCATAGCGAACGGGCTCCAGCTGACGGACGACTGCTCGCACCCGTGCTGCGGCTGCGACGAGCTGAACGTGGTGCTGCAGGCCGCCGAGACCATGAAGGCGCAGATCAACAGTCTTGAGCAGCTGGCGAACCGCATCGAGATCGCCATGGGCACGCTCAGCTTCAACCTGTTGGCGTCGAGGTGATGGGTGCCTGAATTTGAATACTACGCATCCAACGCCAAGGTCGCGTACCCGTTCCTGGGACCGCTCGCCGGGGACGCGCACAAGGCCTTCGTGGACGCCGCCGTCTGCCACAGCGGCGAGCGGGCCAACGCCGGCCGGCTGCGGATAGACACGCTCGACCTGGGCACCGGCGAACTCAAGCTGGTCTTCGAGGACGGCACGACCCTGTGCGACATCGTCGGCACGTCCGGCGTGCACGACTTCGGCTCCTACCGCATCTTTGAATGGCGGCACGTCGACGACGGCGCGGTGCCTTACGTCGGCGCTGAGGTCCTGGCCCGGCTCGTGATGCGCATCGATGCCATCGGAACGTTCCCCGTGCCGTGGACGCCCGCCGGCGCATGGCTGGTCCCCTCCACGGTCGTGCCGCGGGTGGGCAGGTTGCGCCAGTTCGGCGTCGGCATCCCCGCCGGCATAGTGGTGCACGACAGGAAGTTCGTCCTGGCCGCCGACCACAACATCAAGCTGTCCGCCGCCGTGCAGGCGGGCGGGCGCGACACCACCGTCGTCACGATCGAGGCGGTGGCCGGCGAGGGCACTGGAAAGTATTCGGAGTGCATGGAAGGCGACGACATCAAGACCATCAACAACGTCGGTCCCGACGTCAAGGGCTATTTCCGGTTCGAGGGCGAGCGCTGCACGTGGATGGAACGGCCGCTGTTCGGCGACAGGGATTGGGCGCACCCGCATCACACTTTGTTCCCGCCGGTCCATCCGGGCACCGACTACCTGTCGCGCCTGGAGCCGAACTGCCTGCGGCTGCACTCCGACTGCAAGGTGTGCTGCGACTGCGACGACTACAAGGAGGCCTACGAGGCGCTGTACCGGCTGTGGACGCGGGCGCTCGCCGCGAGTCGCAGGATCGAGCTGATCCGCCGGCGCTACCAGGAGCTTGCCGCCGAGGCCTGGCACAAGGTCGGCGGATTCGCGAAGGAGGTGGTGCTTACCGTCAAGTTGGTCTCGCGGCCTGGCTACAACGTCGGCGTGGCTGTGGCGGTCACGAACCGGTCGCGGTTCGACTTCACCTCCACGTCTCTGCAGTTCATCCTTCTGCCCGCCGACTGGAAGGTCACCGACGATTCCGGCATCATGGAACTGACCGCCATCACGACGGGCACGTTCCACGCGGTCCAGCGGGTCAGGCCCAGCGTCGTGGGCAACCTGGCGTACGTGAACATACCGTACATGCCTAGCGGATCGACGGCGAACTATTCGTTCGAGATATACTGGGAGCGCGGCGCGCCGCGGGTCGGCAGCATGGTGTCGGCCACGGCGCGGGTGTTCTCGCGCTCGGGGATAGAGGTGGCGCAGGACAGCATAGAGATGAAGGCGCCGGCGAAGAAAACGTGACATGGACACGATCTACGCGGAATGGCTGAACGCCAACGAGAACAGGGCCTACCCGGTCCACGAGGCGGCCAGCCGCGTCGCCGACTCGGGCGTCCGCCTGCCGGACGGCGTCCTCGCCGACGCGCATATCTGGATGCCACGGTCGCTAGGCACCAGGGTTTGCGTCAGCTCGGTCGGCATCACGCCGCGCCTCGTCACGGTCACGTTCGCCGCCGACAACGGCGGCGCCATGACGCCGATAGCCGCCGTGGCGGTACGAAGGCCGGTGACGCGGTTCAAGAATTACCGGCTGGACGCCGTGGCGGACGGCGCGGCCGGCTGGGTGGCGTTCGGCCAGGGGGCGGTGGAGCTGACCGCGCTGACGCTGCTGTTCAGCGACCCCGATGCGGCCTACCTGGCTGATCGGGTCGTGCGCGCCTATCCTGACCTGCCGGTGCGCAGCCTGGGGAAGGACGGCAGGGCGGACGCGCTTACGGGCGTCGTGGGCCTCAGCGGGGTCGCCGGCTCGGTCGTGACGCGGAAGGGGACCAGGATAGTCGACGGCGAGGAGACCGACGTCCTGCTGGTCGGCCTCGACCTCGGCGACGACGCCGTCAAGGCGCTGCTGGACTACATCGGCCCGTGCGGGCCGCGCCCGGACTCCAGGACGTGCGACCCGCCGGCGATCCTCAGCGTGAACGGCGTGACGCCCGACGCCAACGGCAACATCGACATCGTCTTCGAGGCCGGCGTCATTGTCGGCGACGCGGAGATAGGCCTGATCCTGGACTCGCCGCTGGGCCTCCACAACGTGTGCCCCGGCAGCCCTTTCAGGGGCTTCGACCCGGAGACCAGCACGGTGTGCGGCGAGATCCGCTGGAGCTGGAGCTCCACGGCGCCGCCGCCCTCGTCGGGCTGGAGCTCCATGTCGAGCTCGTCGCAGAGCTCGTACTCGTCCGGGTCGGCGCCGGGGCCGGACCGCTACTGCGAGGACTTCCTGGATCCCGAACACACGGAGCTGGAGATCGTCAGCGGCTACTTCGAGCGTAACGTCGGCGAGCTCAAGACGAACGTGCTGTACAGGACCGACTGGCAGGAGAACATAGCGGAGGACCCGTACCGGTACGAGGACATGGAGGACGGCTTTCGCCTCACCGCCATCATCCACCCGTACGGGAACGAGGGGGCCGGCAACGGCCACGCCATCTTCGGCTACAGGTCCTGGCGGGACTTCTTCTGCGTCGGCGTGTCGCTGCACACGACCAAGTACGGCCGCGGGGCGATCTACATCGCGCAGCGCACGCGGGGCGTCGTGCCGGCGGGGGCCATGTTCGGCGATCTCGGCTGGCAGGACATCGAACTGCGCACTCAGTATTACGAGCTGCTCTACGCGTGGACGCCGCCGTCCGGCGGGCCGGACCCGAACGCGAACTTCCTGCCGGAGACGGACTACTACCTCGACGCGACGGTGTGGCGCGCGCTAGGGGACATGAACGTCCGCTTCGCGCTGGCGTGGTATTATGACGGCGTGCTGTACACCACGGGGCCGGTGCCGCTGCTGTTCAGCACGGCGATAACCGCCCAATACAGGCAGCGGCCCGTCGGCCTGGGCGACGTGTCGGCGACGACGGGCTTCAAGTGGTTCGGCGTCAACTGCCCGGGCAGCAGCTCGAGCAGCAGCAGTTCGAGCAGCAGTTCGGAAGAACCGCCGCCGCCTTAGGAGCGAGCATGGAAGTCAAATTCCCGGAGTGGCGTGACGGCAACGCCCGCATAAAGTACCCGTTCTCCGACCTGGCCACGCTGGTCAACGGCGGCGGCGTCGCGATCGACAGGGACGTGTTCGTCGACGCCAGGCTGTATCCGCTGGGCGGGACCGAGGAGCTGTACCTCAGCCGGGTCAGCGTGGCTTCCGACTACCCGTCCGCCGTCACCGTCTACGTCGGCACGCCCGAGACGCCGCTTCTCGCGTGGGCGGCGTACGATCCGGCGGCCCCGCCGACGAACGGCGAGTTGCGCCTTGCCGACGCCGCGGGCAGGACGGCCGGCGTGCTGGTGTCCGACGCGGACAGGCTCCTGGCGTTCGCGCAGGCCATGCCGGTGGGGGACACCGACTTCGACCAGGACCAGACGCCGTTCGCGCCGACGGCCATAGTGCCTATGCCGGCTTACGGCGTACGGAGCATCGTGGCCGACGACGGCGGGGCCGTCAGCGGACGCGCCGTCCTGGTGGGGACCGACGGAATAGTGCTGTGGGACGACGGCGACGGCAAGATCAGGATCGACGTCGTGGGCGACCCCTACGCACTTGTGAACAGGTGCCTTGCGGACGGCACGCCGGTGCCGAGGTTCTGCGGGTTGCGCACGATCAACGGCGTCGGCCCGAACGACCAGGGCGACTTCGTCCTGTCGGCGGGCCGCAACGAGGCTTACGACAACGTCTTCCGCATCGTGTGGTCGGGCGACAAGCTGGAGATACGCGCCGAGGGCCTGATGGGGCTCACAGATGGCTGAGAACGGTTTCTACAACGTCGCGGACTTCATCTCGTACCCGCTGGTGGCGGGCGGGGACCGCGCGTTCCTGCCCGCCGGGCCGGACCTGCCGCGGCGCGGCATAGCAGGCGGCTGGTTCATGTTGGGCGTCAGCAGCGGCTTCACCGTCGCGACGCACGCGGTCACGCTGCATTCGGTGGAAGTGACGGCGTCAAAGGTGAGGTTCGATTTCCGTGCCGACTCGCCGGGCTTCGCGGGCTACCGGTGGTGGTTCGAGTTCGATGTTGCCGACCTGTTCGGGACGATGAAGGACGCGACGGCGGAGACGATCATCGGGGCCGCGCCGGACGAGGATGTGGGCTGGGCGGAACTGGTCATGGGCGACCTGGCGGAACTGATCGCGCTCGGCATCGGCGTGCACGCCCTGCGCACGCCGGTCCCCGTCGAGCCGGCCCTGATCCAGAGTTTGGCCGACTCGTACGTGAAACAGATCGACCTTGCCAACGACGGCCGGTCCTGCCCGGTGGAGTGCTCGGACAGCTCATCGTCGTCGTCCTCGCCGCCATCGTCGTCGTCCTCGCCGCCATCGTCGTCGTCCTCGCCGCCATCGTCGTCGTCCTCGCCGCCATCGTCGTCGTCCTCGCCGCCATCGTCGTCGTCCTCGCCGCCATCGTCGTCGTCCTCGCCGCCATCGTCGTCGTCCTCGCCGCCATCGTCGTCGTCCTCGCCGCCATCGTCGTCTTCTTCAGAGGAGCCAAAGGAACTAGAGAGAACAAAAGTGCCTCCTTCGAGCCCGCCGGCATACGTCCAGGCGCGCGGCCTGGTCGGCGACGTCAAGGTGAAGGAAGGGTACAACATCCAGCTCCTGGTCAGCGTCGCGAACAACGCGCTGCGCATCAAGGCCGTCAAGGGGGCAGGGGCTGGCGAGACGTGCGTGGACTACCTGATCGGGCCCGGCGGCTTCGTGATAGACCCCGGCGACGCGTGCCGCAGCTGCACGGAGTTCATCCGGCGCATCAACGGCATGGCGACGAGGGACGGACGACTGACGATAAGCGGCGGGCCCGGCGTCGACATCTTCCCGGACCCGGTGATACCGCACAGGCTGGTAGTGAGGCCCAGGATCGAACGGGCCTCCTGCAGTGCGAACCCGTGAGGTGAGGTGTGGCGAACCCGTTCCACCCGCGGCCCGACTGCCCGGTCCCCTCGACCCCTTCGATCGAGGGGAGCCTGGTCAGCTCGTGCGAGGTCCGGCAGCCGCCGCAGTTCCCGTGGCTGATGGCCCCGCCGCCGCCCATCTTCCCGCCCGGCTTCGAGTTCGGCTGCTACAAGCCCAGCGTCGAGGTCAGGACGACCATCCGCTCGCTCGGCAGCAGCGAATCCAGCCTGCCGGGGGAGCTGACCGCTAGCATAGACTTCCCGCGCAGCAGCGAGACCGGCTGGTGCGAGCCGCGGATCATCCTGGACTTCTCGCCCGGCGTCTCATGCCCGCCGAAGCCCGAAGGTTCGGCCAGCATGAAGATGAAGTTTGAGGCGGGTGCGATGATGTCGGCCGTCATGATGGACAGCCGGAAATGCGAATGGGCGGTGAGATGGAAGGGCAGCGCCGCCTGCCCGACCTTCGTGCCGGCAGGTGATGGGACTCCTGCCAACCCGACGGTTCAGATCTCCCAGATTTACGGTCAAAACTCGATCTGGGGGGATATTTTCATCCTGCTTGACGATGAGGCCTATGAGGAAGCCGACGAGCTGATCTGCCCGTACACGTACGGCGGCGCCATGTTCATAGATGGGCCGCCCGATTTCAGCGTTCTGAACACGCCCACGGGCGTCGATTCCCCCGCGTGCTGCACCGATGAGATAACCGTGGTGGGCATCCTGGAAGACGTGGGTCCGATTCAGCTGCTGCTGCATGACAGCAAGGCCGGCGACCCGCCTGAAGGCGATCCGTTCGGCGTCCAATACGAGCTGCGATACAACCTCGTGAAGTTCAGACTGCCGAAGTTGGATACGGACGAAGCCACGCCGCTGACTATAACGCTGACGAACGGTCCAGGCGTCTTCAACGGATTCGACTCCTTGAGCGACCGGGGGGACTGCGGTCCGTGCGGCCAGACGATTTGGACGTGCCCGGTCACGATCGATACCGGCGGCACGAGCCGCGACATCGTCGTCGTGACCGGCGGCGAATGCGACAACTACTCGCCGTATCTGCACCTCACGACTATCACGCTGCACTTTGACAACGGCATCTTCATAGGGGCCGATTGATGGGCACTATTGATATCCTTTGCCCCGTCTGCTGTCCTGACGGCTGCATTGAAGGCCACGTGTACGACAAGCTCGGCGTCGGCGTCAACGGCGCGACGGTGCAGGCCGTTTGGACGGTGGGACCGCTCAACTACCCGGCTGCCGGGCCGGTCGTCACGAACGCCGCCGGCTACTACGTCATATCGCCGGTCCCGCGTGGGGCGTTCACGGTGAGCGTCACCAGCGCCACGCCGAACCCGCCGTCGCATTGGGAACCCGATCCGTGCAGCACTACGGTGGTCGCGCACATACCGACTTGCGTGACATGCGACTTCCACGAGATCCCCGACGTGACGACCGGCTGCATCGACGGCCACGTCTACGATTGCTGGGGAGATCCCGCCGTCGGCTACGAAGTGAACGCCACCAAGGGCGGCGTCACGGTATCCGATGTCACGGATAAGTTTGGGTATTACTGCATCGACGCGCTGGCTTTCGGCTCTTACGAAATGTCGATAACCGAGATCACGCCCAATGGCGGCGCGTGGCAGTTCGATCTTCAGCCTACTGCCGTTGTCGCGATTGGAAGTTGCGCCACCACGGGCTGCGTCCACGATGACGCCAACGAGGTGGCCGTCGGCGACTGCTACGACTGCGAAACGCGGCCGTGCCATGCCGTAGATCCCATTACGATATACATTGATGCTCTCGGAATGTGCCCGGACTGCAGCGTCCTCGGTGCCGGTAATTGGGACGTGCCGTGGTTCGCCGACTGTGACTGGTGGGGCACATGGGAAATCGATGGAAACTTCATCAGCATCCGCTTCTGGTGCGACGAGAACCAATGGAAATTCAGGGTGGAAATCAACATGACTCAATGCATCATCGACTCCACCTTTGCGGAGAGCTACGGCATGAACCGAGTCTTCTGCTCCGCCAGCGGGGTGTCGAGTTGCGGATGGGCGGAGAGCGTCGCCGGCCACGATCATTGGATGATGATGTGCGGCTACGCCATGGTGGTGCTCGGAGGGCTGTAGCGATGGGCTGCTGCGGCGACAAGCGGGCCAGGATGGCCAAGGCGTTGGAGGAGAAGAATCTCGGCATCGTCTCGCTTGCCAAGGCCATGATCGGTCCGCCGGCTGCGCCGCGGCTGGTGACGGAACGGCTCAACCGGTGCAGGGCGTGCGTGGAAATCGACAGCCGCGGCGAACGGCTGTACCGGCAAATCGGCGACGTCTTCTACTGTGGCCAGCCGCGCCTGGAGAACATCTATCGCGACGAGAGGAAGGACGGCTGTGGCTGCGAACTGGGCTTGAAGGCGTCGAGGCGCGACGTGGGATGCCCGCGCAACCATTGGGCCATTCTGATGCTGCAGGCGCCTGCCGGCTTGGTAACGCATACCGGCGCGATGCGGCCAGACGCGAAAACGAATCCTGGGGCCAATATCAAGCCGATAGATAATTCTCCCAAGAACTCTTGACCGATCACCCGATCTTGCGGTACAGTCTCCGCAAAGGAGGGCGCGACATGTTTGGCGAATACGCCGTCTGGGCGGAATCCGGCGGGGAGATGCGGCGTGTGTGCAAGGAGGCCGAGCACGTCGTGGTGCTCTACCATGACGGCATGCGCTGGCAGCTGACCGCCGTGGGGCCGCTCGACCACGTCGAGGAGGCGCTGGCATGTCTGGCAGCCTTGCGACCCGGGCCGCCGAAGCCGGCGGTCGGCTCCACGTCGATCCCGGTGAGCCAGATGGTCCCCGGCGTGGGCGACAAGGGCCAGCGGGTGCTCCGCGTACCGATGACGGGCTCGGTGCAGCAGGCCGTGCAGGAAGCGTTGGCCCCGCCCGCGAAGCCGGCGATAGAGTAGCGCATGGCTACGTGCCACATACTGAGCGAACTATCAGACGTGACGGACCGCCTGCAGCGTGAGCGCGGCGCGGCGGCCGTATTCGAGCGCCTGGGATTCAAGGTCAAGCTGTGGGACCGGTCGATTTGCGACGCCGTGCGTGCCGAGCACATGCCGGTCCAGCATCCCAACTTCGCCGCCGCGCTCAGCGGCTGGCAGGCCGACTTCGCCGATCAGGTCGCCGCGAAGCTGGAGCCCGAGGCCGGCGATGTGATTGTGGCCGCGGCGGCGTGGCACGCGGCCATCTTCAAGGGCCTGCTGCGCCAGTCGGGCGGCCGGCATAAAGGCGCGCCCGTCCTTGAGCTGTTCGTCGACTACGCGGACTCGTTCGCCGTCTGGCGCGCGTTCACCAGCTACTACGCGATGGGCCTCGCGGCCGCCGCGGAGCGCTGTGGGTGGGATGAACGGTGGGTCGTTGCCGACCCGTGCGTCCTCGAGCTGCCGAATCCCGAGTCCGCGGCCATCATCTATGATGCCAACGCCTCCGCGCCGATGGATGCGGCTTACCTGGTGCACATGGTCAGGGGCTCCCTCGTGATAGCCCCCGACTTCGGCTCGTGGCACGAGCTGGTCGACCAGGGCATAACGGGCCTGCTGTACCGGACGGAGGTCGGCCACGCGAAGTGCCTCGACTTCGCGCCGCGGATCAACCGCCGGCGCGTGCAGGAGGAGGCGGCGCGCCGGTTCGGGGTCGACGCCGCCGCCCTGGCGATCAGGCCCTGGCTGGAGCGCGCCCTTGCCTGAACGCGTCGTCATACGCAACACGCAGAGCCCCGGCGACATAGTGATCCTCAGCGCTGCCGTCCGCGACCTGTGCCGCGCGCACCCGCGCCGGTTCGCGTTCTCCATGGACCTGAGCTGCCCGGCGGTCTTCCACAGCAACCCCAACGTCGTCGGCTTCAGCAAGGGCGCCGGGCGGTGCGTCGTGGCGCAATATCCCGGCATCCACAGGTCCAACCAGCGGCGCGACCACTTCATCTGGTCGTTCATAGACGACCTGAACGGCAAGCTGAAGGCGTCGGCGGTCCTGACTGAGTTCAAGCCCGACCTGCACCTGACGTCGCAGGAGCAGCGCGATCCCATCGTGCCGCCGCCGTACTGGGTCTTCCTCAGCGGCGGCAAGCGGGACTACACGGCGAAATGGTGGGTGCCTCAATACTGGCAGAAGGTCGTCGACATGATGTCGCCGTGGACGAAGATGGTGCAGCTGGGCGCGTCGGCGCACGTGCACCCGAAGATAACCGGCACGCACGACATGGTCGGCAAGACGTCGCTGCGGGAGATGATGCGGATCGTCTATCATTCCGAGGGCGTGATCTGCGTGGTTACCGCTGCCATGACGATGGCGGCCGCCTTCAACAAGCCGTGCGTGGTCATATCCGGCGGCAGGGAGCCGTGGTGGTGGCAGGCGTTCACGCAGGAGAACCGGCTGGTGCAGATGCGCCGCGGCATCCCCGACTGGAAGCCGCCCGACCCCGACAACTTCGTGCCGCACCAGTTTCTCCACACGATCGGCGCGCTCGACTGCTGCAAGGCCGGCGGCTGCTGGCGCTCCCGCATAGAGAAGTCGGGCAACCAATGCCGGAAGCCCGTGCAGGTCGGCGGCGTGACGGTGCCGGAATGCCTGCGGCGCATCACGCCGGAGCACGTCGTCCAGGCGGCGCAGTGGTACTACGACCAGGGGATCCTCAGCCACGGCAAGCCGATAGCCAAGATGATTTCCGTGCCGGTCCTCAATCCAACGCCGGCCCCCGCGCCGGCGGTATCGGCGGCGCGCGCCAGGCCGCTGCCGCCCCCGGAACCGGAGCCAATCGCGCCGGAAGCGCGGCCCGTCCTGTACTGGGTCGTCGCCGACCTGGCGGCCGGACTGGACGCGCTTGTCCGCGTCGGCGGCGTGGCCGTGGTGCGCGGGGCGGAGGCGAAGGCGGCCTGCGAGGCGCGAAAGATCCCGTTCGTGGAGGCCCAGCCCGGCCTGCGCGGGTTCGTAGAGGCCGCGCGCGGCCATGACGCCCCCGGTGTGCCTGTCCTGGCCGGCGTGCCGGACTGCCCGCCGCACGAGATCATCGACGCCTTCCAGGCCGCGGCGCTGGCCATGCGAGGCACGGAGCGCTGGGCGCTGGGAAGGGTAGACTGGGACTGGTCGGAGGCGCCGGAAGCGGAATCGCATCCGTACCTGCCGCAGCGGCGGATACTGTATTCGCTGTGGCCGCATCTGTTCATGGCCCCGCGCGCGGTCCTGGCGGAGCTTGTGCGCGAGCCGGGCGAGCTGGATACTGTCGAGCTGGCGCTGCGCCTGCGCAGATGCGGGGCCAAGCTGCGGGACGCGGGCATCGTGATGGAGTGGCCATGCCGAGGCTGAACATCGAACAGATAGTCAAGATCGTCGGCGATCCTGTTGCCTATGACGTGCTGCCGTTCCTGAGGCCCATGAAGGACAGCGCGCTGTCGGCGCTGTCGAAGATGCGGCGCGGCTGCCGCGGGTGCGCCGCCGCGCGCAAGCAGGCGGCGTTCAAGGCCATGGCGAACGCCTTCGCCCGGCTGGTGTGGGAGGAGTCGAAGAAGCCGGGCGCCCCCCTGGACGGGCTGGCGGTTGCGTGCGGACGGATGTTCGGCCCCAGCAAGGACGGCTGGTTCGTTAGCGTGTGGCTGCCGCCGGATGGCAGGCAGGTGGACATCCGGTTCGGCGCGCCGCCGGCCCCGGCAATTGAACCCCCGAAGCCTCCGGTGTAGACTGCGTTTGGAGGTGCCCGATGCCCATGAATCTCGCGGAGGAGATCGCCCTCATCCTGTCACAGGTGGACTGGGACGTCTCCGAACGGTACGGCATATCGCTCAAGGTGCACGCGCAGGAGAAGTACATCAGCGGGCGTACGCAGGGCTACCGCCTGTACGTCGAGGCGGAGAACCCGCGGCACATGAGCAGGAAGATCTTCGTTTACCAGCTCAAGCCGGGGGTGGACGATGAGGGACGGCCGATCACGGAGTTCACGAACGTGGCGTCGCCGGCGGACTTGGAAGAGTACCCGCCGGACAACTCGGTCGGCGTCAGCAGCCCCTTCTTCAGACTGGCGTATATCGACCTCGTCTTCAGAAATCCCGAGCTGCTTCTTGAGGCGTTTCAGGGGCTCGTCAGCGACGTAGTGGAGCTGGTCCTCAGCCTCGACTACATGGACGACATCGCCCTGGCCGGCACGATCGACATCGGCAATCCCTCGAAGTCGAGCAGCTCGTCCAGCTCGTCCTCACCGTCAGTGTCGTCCTCCTCGTCGTCGTGGCCGCACGACAATGTCATGCACGTCCATTTCGCGGACAGTTGCGGCGGCGGGACGGCGTACCTCGGCCGGACGTTCCGCGCGCGCGGGCAGCGCACGGCGTTCCTGATCCGCGAGACCATCGTGGCGCAGGACATGGACTTCCACCTGCCCGCCGACGAATATGAGGTCTACATCGAGGAGGTCCACCCGGATTCGGGCTGCCAGTGGCCGCGGTTGCACCCGACCGTGCCGCCGGCAGTGCCGGTCTATCTGGCGTACGACAGCGGGCCCGCATGAGCGTCAACCTTTCCAAGGCCTTGGAAACGCGGGTAGCCGGCGCAAGGACCATCATCCTCACCGACGGCGCGCTGCTGGCTGTGGCGGGGCGTGGCGACATCCTCAAGGAGTTCCCGTTCTTCCGCGCCCCCGCCGCCAACGCCGTCCGCACGTGTTGCGGCAGGCGCGCGGACCGCAACCTGCTGGCCACTCATTGCCGGATCGTGCGGGAGGCGCTCATCCGCCTGCCGGCCGACCGGAAGCAGGTCCTGAAGCGGTTGCTCGGCGCCGGCAAGGTCGTCCTGTTCGTGCGCGGCGCGCGCGGCGTCGAGCAGCACGAGTTGTAGTTGACACTAATCAGCGGCATTGATACTATTCGCAAGGACTCTTTTGGAGGAGCGAACATGCCTGACGACAACAATTTCTTCGTGGCGGACAGGAAGGCACCCACGTCGACGGCGCCGGTGCCGCTCAACAAAGTCCCGGAGCCGCCCGTGGCCGGCGAGCCCGTGGCGGCCGGGCCGAAGGAGCCGACGGATCCGGAGCTGGCCACGTTCCGGGTCCACGAGGCGAAGGTGGCCGGCAAGGAGATGTACCTGACCGTGGAGGCCGACAACGGCAGCTGGCTGATGAACGTCGACGCGAAGAAGTTCGCGTACGACCAGCGGGCCAAATACCCCGGGTTCCACGACGCGGGCATCGAGTTCTACGGCGGGCCGACCGCGCACACCGTGCCGGGCAACGGCGGCGAGACCAGGCTCGTGTGGCGCAGGACGTTCAAGCTCACGCAGGGCGTCTGATGCACTACGACCCGAAGCGCATCGCAGAGCACCTTGGCGTGCCGGAGGACCGCCTCCGGTACGCCCGCTCCGTCGTCCTGCGCAGGGACGCCGCGAAGCCGATCGAGGAACCGGAGCTGCTCCTTCTCCTGCTGTACGACCTCCTGACCCGGTACATGCCCGTCGATCGCGCCAACACGGCCATGATGTGGTTGGGCGGCTGCCTGGACGGATACGCCGCCGAGCTGCCCGCGATGCTGGACACGAAGGAGGTCAAGCTCCTCGTCGTGCAGGTCTTCGATTCCAGGTTCATCGGGTTGGGGCCGATGCGCGATAACGTGTACGACCTCACAGAATTCCGGGAAGTGCCGAAGGCTCCAATGCCCGCGACGAGCCTTGCGATTGTCCTGCCTGAGCTCTTTCGACGCTTTCTCGAAGCCGAAGGAGGACTTCCCGGTTCCCGTAGCGAAGGGGAAGGTCCGCCAGGATCCGAGCCGTCTGCTCCAGCCGCGCCATGATGTCCTGGTTGAGCTCCCGTTCCTTCTCCGCCTGCGTCTTCCAATAGGCCTGGATGTCGCCCCCCTGGTCCGTCATGGCGTCGTTGATGGTCATGTCCTGCGCGTCCTGCCACGGCCCCGTGATCCGCTGGAGCATCGCGGGCGCCTTGTTCCAGCCCTCCAGCTTCAGCCGCTCCCTCGCGTAGTCGGCGATGTCCTGGGCGAACTTGTCGGGCGCCTCGTCGAGCAGATGGGTCTCTGTGACGGCCCAGCACATCTCGTGGATGCTGGGGAAGTCGCTGTGCTGCGGGTCAGCACCTCTACCGTACAGGGCGGTGCATACCGCCACGAAGGCGTCCAGGCTGGCGAAGAACTGGTTGGTGGTCAGCACGGTGGCCAGCGCGTTGATCTTGTCGCAGGCCTCCCGCGGCGGCTTGGCCCGCCACGTCGCCTCTATCTCCATCCACAGCGTTTCCGGCTCCCACTCCAGGCACTCGGTGCCGAACTCGTCGATGAGCGCCATGACGAGCGCCGTGCCGGGGACCTCGGGGTCGGAGAAGAGCGAGCGCAGCCGTTCGTCAGCCATCTGAGGGCCTCCGTTCCCGTGCATGGTATCCTGTGCGGTCCCCCTCGGCAACGGATAGCTAAAAAAACCGCGCCGTCTCTGGCGCGGTTGCCACCACGAGGCACTAACGGAGGTGCAGGTTCAGCGTACCTTCGCTGGCGTCGGGAAAGTTGACGAGAATGGTCCACTCTTCTTTGTTGTCCGCTTTCAAGATCGCCTGGTCGGGCATGACCGCCTTGCCGAATATGTTCGATGACAGCTTTCGCTTGCCGGTCATGGTTTTGGTCAAGTTGATCTTGATCCGCTGCGACGTGTTGCCGTTCCATTCCAGCTGTTTTCTCCCGCCCGGGCCCACCAGCTGAAAGCTGACGCGTTCGGGTTTGGGCCCCCGTTGGCTCTCGAACCAGACACCCTGCTTCGTGATATGGATCGTGTACATCCCGGCGGCCGGACAGGACATGCTGAGGTCGTCCACTGGCCTGCCCATGTTGATTTCATCGCCCTCTTTCTCATCCTTCGGATCTGCCTTAGGTTCGGCCTTCGCTTCCTTCATGGAACCCGCGACGGCTTTCCGTTCGATAGCGATCTCCCGCAGCTCGTCCTCATCCTTAGTCGCCTTCGCGACGGCGTCCAGCTTCTTGATGTAGGCGGCCTTGGCCGCGTCCACCTTCTTGGCGGCGTCGTCGTAAGCCGCCGTGACGGCGCCCTCGAACTCCGCCTTGGCGGCTGTCGCCGCGGCGGACTTCATCCTTCCGCGGTCCTCGCCGGCGAATGCGCTGGCCGCCAGCACGAGCACGATGTAGAACATTGCCTTTCGCATGGCATCCTCCTTTCCCGAGTGGCGGTCATTCCGCCCCGATTTTCGGCGACAGCACGGCTGTCGTCATCTCAAGATATGATACCGCGAATCGGGGGCTATTTTAGGGGGGCGGCGACGATGAGGAGGAACTGGATCCCGACGGTCGATCGCCCTTGATCTGTGCGGCCCAGGCGTCGATGGCCGAGTCGTCCATGCTGAGGGCTATTCTGGACCGGCTCAGCTGCTGCATCGCCTGCGCGAGCAGCGCCTTGACGAGGGCGGCTTCCGTCTTGCCGTGCTGGTCGCAGTCGAACTCGACGGTCACGGAGCCGCGCTTGGTCTCGTCGTCGTAGAACCAGTTAACCGTTTCGGCCACGGTGTCCTCGTCAGATGGTCAGGCCGGCCGGGGTTTGGATCGGCTGGCTGCCGTCGTCCTGGGAGAAATCGGCGACCTTGTAACCGCGGTCCTTCAGGTACTTGGCCCACTTCTCCCTGTCGAAGTCGGCGGCGTCGAAGCTGACGCCCGCCCGCTTCTCTATCTCGCCGAGGGCCTGCTCGACCAGGGCGGCGTCGTCGCGCGGCAGGGACTGGACGACGGCGGCGAACTTCACCGGGTCGACGTCGATGCCGTCGCCCTGCACCGACTTCGTGAACTCCTCGCCCAGGAGCGCCGCGAACTTGCTCATGGGCAGGCTGAGCAGCGCCTCCAGGGGGACCACCTTGCCGGTCTGCAGCCGGACGTAGCCGGCCATCACGGCTGCGGCCTCCTTGGTCAGCACCTGGTAGCAGACCTCCTCGGGCATGTCGACGCCGTCGTGGTAATGCCTATCGATGCCGGCGGCGCGGTCGGCCGCGTCGAGCAGCGCGGCGAGCTTCACGGCGTTCTCGCCGTCCAGCACGTCCAGCTTGCTGACCGTTATGGCCACTTCGGCCAGCTTGTTCCGCATCGCCTCGTTCCCGCCGCACAGGATGGCGCGCTGGGCGATCTTCTCCGCCGCCCAGCGGGGGTGCGTCGCGCCCAGGCCGGCCGCTTTCTCCATGTACGCCAGCGCCGCGGGCTCGAACTGGTAGATGCCGAAGCGCGTGCCGGGGAATTCCACGCTGCCCTTCTTGGCCATCTCGTCGAACTTCATGGCTGCCTTCAGGATGTTCCTGGCCGCGGCCCTGCGGAGCGCGTACGGGTAGCTGGCGCGGTTCGCGTACAGGAACTCGCTGGCCGCCTTGACCGATGACGGGCTGGTCAGCGGCATCCTGCGGATCTTCTTGCCGTCCATCTCGGCCACGAGCGCGTAGGCGTCGTCGGGCAGCTCGGGCGCGCCGTAGCCGGCCACCTTGCGCCAGGCGGCGTCGAACTGGTCGAGCAGGCCGCGGATGCCGAAGTGGTTGGCGAACTTGTGGAGCCGCGCCTTGACGGTCTCGGCCTCCTTGCCGGCGTACGAGTCCCTGCACTGGTTGAAGTAGGCGTTGCTGAGCCAGGTGGCCGCCTTGGTGTGGCAGGGGAACTTGCGCCGCACCGCGTCGGCGAACGTCGAGGCGGGCAGCTCGCCGACCTTCTTCGGGTCGTCCAGAACCGCCTCCTTGACAAACTGGGGGGTTCCCACCAGTTTATCAATGGAGTACAATTTCTGGTGGTTGACGTCGTCAACGTGATCGGCGGGGGCGCCCATGCCCAGTCCTCCTCCTCGTGATGCAGGCCAGTACCTCGACTACGTAGGTATCCTAGCCTCCGTGGGAGTAAGCGTCAAGGACGTGGTCCCGACGGTCACGTCGTGCCCGCTCTGCAACCAGGACGGGCTGGCGATCTACCTGGACCCGATCAGCGGCGGGCACAACAGGTGGCTGCGCTGCCCGAAGTGCGGTTTCGCCGGCGACGTGGCCGACCTGCTGGAGCGGGTCTACGACGTGGACGACCTGCGTGCCGCCCTCCGCATGGCCGTCGACCGCGGCCATTGCACGGCGCCCGATACGGAGAAGGACGCCGAGGAAATCTACAACGTCCTCATCACGGCGCGGAAGTCGCGCCGCGCGGCCGCGGACGCGTGGGAGTGGCTGCGCGCCGGCTGCGACAAGGACATCTCGCAGGAGGTGCTCGCGCTGCTCCGGCGGGAGAATCTGTGGCCGGGCCTCAAGACCTCCGCGATGAAGCGGTACTTCCAATACCTCGGCGGCGGCACCAAGACGTACGTGAACAAGATCCTGCCGGAGCTGTCCGCGTCGGGGCCCGTCCTGCTGCCGGCGATAGGCTTTTCGGCGGCGATGGCGCTGAGCTACCAGGACGTGCCGGGCCGCATCTGCGCGGTCGAGTTCTTCGGCCCCAGCGGCGAGCGGTTCCTGAAGACGGTCGGCAGGGAGGAGACGGCGGAGGGCGGCCTGGCCATGCTGGACGCGCTGGAGCCGTTCGAGAACAGCGTCCTGGCCAGCGGCGACCCCAAGCTGGCGCTCCACCTCCAGCGTCTGCAGGCCATCGACGACGACAGCCCCGTCAAGGTGGTGGCGTACAACGACAGGACCGCCAAGGCGTGGACGTCCGTGTCCGTGCGCCGGGTGTACTTCCACACGCGCGTCGTCGACCGCTGGCTGTTCGAGCACGTCAGGCGGGTCGGCTGCGGGCTGATCGCGTCGGAGCCGCGGATCCGCGGCGACGGCGACCTGACGGACGTCATCCGCAAGTACAGCCTGCCGGAGATAATGGCCGAGATAGAGGGCTCCGCGCGCGACTGGCGGGCCTTCCTGGTGGAGTGGGCGACGGACCCCGCCAACGGCAACGCCGCGCCGCAGCTGGTGGCCAGGCTCAACCTGTGCGCGCGCGAGCGCAAGGAGGTCCTCAGCCCCGAGCACTGCCCGCTGCATCGCCGGCCCATGATGGAGCAGCTGCTCGGCGAGGTGTACGCCGTCCAGTCGTTCATAACCAACGGCGCCGTCGTGGTGGAGAACCGCGACGGCTGGTACGCCGACCACAAGACCGGGCTGGAACTGATCAGCGACGCCGTCATCCACCCGAAGCAGGAGATCGTCGACGCCGACACCGGCGAGGTGGAATGGCGCGGCGAGGTGATCTTCCGCGGCACGGCGGTGCCGTTCCAGGCGCCCGTGTCGCAGATAGAGATCAACCCGGTCCGCTGGCTGTCGCAGCTGCTTGCCAATGCCGGGCTGGGCGCGCCGCACGTGCACCCGCGCTGGCCGTCGTTCATGACGTACATGGCGCGCTGCTCGTCGGCCATCTCCGCCGTCAGCAAGTCGGTGCAGCCGGGCCTGCAGGCCGACGGCAGCCTGGAGTTCCCGCGCTTCCGCATCGCGGGCGGCAAGGTCTCGCCCAAGGACGGGCCGCCGCCGGACGCCGGCAGGCCGGCCGCGGTCATCCCCGTCCCCGCGCGCCGCGCGCGGGACGCCCGCGACGAGCCGTCGCCGGAACGCAAGGCGTGGCTGGGCCTCTCCCTGGCGTACCTGCACAACCTGCTGGCGCCGGCGCTCAAGAGCACGGCCGCGCCGATCGCCGCGGTGGGCAGCGAGGGCTCCGTGGTGGCCTATACCGTGTCGGCGTTCGCCGAGGCGATAGGGCCGAAGGTGGTGGAGTTCGCCGCCGGGCATAGGCCCATCCAGATCGCGACGAAGGCCGATTACAGGTACACGATCCTGTTGCGGTACAGCCCGCACGACCACAACCACCACAGATACAAGCTGCGCCAGGGCGAGAACGCGCTCCTGATGGCCAGCCCCGTCGAGGCGCACGCGCTGGGGACCGAGCTGCCGTGCCTGTATGTGGAGGTGGCCGGCCAGTCGAAGGGAAGGGTGCGGCTGCCGCCCGTGGACGACCTGATGCTGTATGCACAGGAGTTGCAAAGCAGGGACTACTCGCTGCCGGAGGACAAGGCGCCGCTGACCGCGTTGGCCCTCGACTTCTGCCACTGGTATGCCTACTACCTGAAGCTGCCCCCGGCCAAGCTGCTGGAGGAGCTGAAGGGCGTCGTGCGGGTGTC